>Ga0209270_1001207_pt1 | contig 39422 bp, 37 predicted proteins | sample MTBAKSrepl1MetaG_FD_187456 | JGI IMG/M metagenome (GOLD analysis project Ga0209270, IMG submission 187456) | Enrichment culture microbial communities from Arthur Kill intertidal strait, New Jersey, USA, that are MTBE-degrading - MTBE-AKS1... | ecosystem: Environmental > Aquatic > Marine >... | reverse complement strand
GCAATGGTATGTCGCATATTCTTTTCATGAAACCCTATTGTCTTCCCAGTCAGCATCTTTTCAACAAAGCCTTACATCGCCCGTGGCCTACGGGGCTGCATAAATATCATCGAGGGCCTGTCTGGCTTCTTCATAAATTCTGACGGAAAGCCAAAGGGATGAGGCTTGAAGATCGGTCAACGCTTGTTCGGTTTCTTCTCTCGACAAGTGCCTGTGGGCGGCATTCCAAAGAATAACCCCTAAGGATCCATGCACCTCAATACCAAGAAGAGAGACAAAGAGCCGTGTCGCCGAATCGTCTGTCAACAGCCATGCTGCTCTTTTTCTGCGTGCCAAAACCAGGGCTTCCGCTTCGCCATCATGGAGATCGCCGGATTTTCGCCAGATCCCGGCCTGTTTTTGTTCATTGGGGGAAAGACGGATTACCTGGAGCCATTCAGGCCAGGGTTCTTCCAGTTTAAGGGTAGCTTGGACTTCGTGGAAAACCCGTTCGGGGAGGTACAGGTCCCCTGTCTGTTTGAGCAACCTCAGGCAATTGGCCTCATAAAGGTGGATAATCGGTCCGGCATCGCAAACGATGGTTCTCATTGGGCAGCATGGGCCTCATTTTTGGCCCACGCAATGTCTTCGCGGGCAAAGCGCTCCATCAGGTCAACCCGGTTACGCCGGACAAATTCTGAAATCGCCGCCAAAACAACATCCGGTTCTGACAAGAAAAAGCCGGAGCGAACATAATCGTGAATTCGCTCGGCCAGATGATCCGGAACGGTTATCGATAGTGTTTTCAATTGAAGATACCTCCGCTTTTCAAGATCGCATATTCATCATGTATCACTTTTTGCAGTAATCCTCAAGCTTCGCCGCCCCCCCGTGGGTTGAACTTGACCGTTATCCTCAAGCAGTTCCCAATTGGCAGATGCCCTTTTCAGCGAACTTCCTGCCTGTTTCAACCGCTTTTTGGGTTTGCATGCCTGCTGGAAAGCCACTTCTTGAGGGAGGTCTGCGTTTCTCCAGAGGGTTTCCCTGCAAGGAGGCCTTCCACGCTGATGTCCTCGTCCAGGTCTTTCCAGTGGATTCCTTCCCCTTGACCAATCAACCTCCAGTTTTGCAGTTCTTCCGCACTGGCATGTTCCAGACGGGGATACCAACCCAGGGGGACTGAAATGCTGCGACCATCACTTAGGTCCACCATTAAGGTGTCTTCTGTTACAGAAACACCCACGGCATAAGGGATCTCGATTTTAGCTGCCAAAATATAGGTTCCATGCTTTCATAACTGATCGGATTTCTTCAACTATTTCTTTCGAACCTTTTCTCTTGGGGCTTTCTTTGGCCTTTTCAACTGTTCCCTCTCCTCCTTGATCCGTTTCAGCAACTCTGATGCGGGATCGTCATTCGGGTCCTGGGGCACCAGTTCCCCGCGAAAGGCCGTGGCAAGGATGGATTGGGTGAGTTGTGTTACGTGCCTTTTAGGCCTTACCGATGTGACTCTTGGGTTCATGGGTTCACCTCATGCCGACGCGTATCAATTGGAAAAACCATTTCTCCCTGGCTTGCATCTTCCCAACCAGCCATCAATTCCTATCTGAAGCTTGATCCAGGCAGCCACAAACTTCAGTTTACCCGCAGATATTACCCGCTTCAGATTTCGCCGTCTCCTTCTTAAGCCACTCTAACTCCCTTCCCAGCATCTGCGGATCCTTGCAGACTTGGAATATCCATTTCCCCAACTGCCCCCAGTTGTTTACCGCGGAGACCCATCTCTTTGCGGCCTGGTGTTTGGCCCGGTCCAGCTCCTCTTTACCTCCTCATCCTGCCGCCGCCTCCTCGTAGGTGACGCCAAAAATCGTGTCCGAAAGCCATTTCTTGAAGCTGGGATTGTCGCTAAACTGCTTGAACAGCTCGGTATGGTCTGCCAGCATGCCGATGACCACCTTTTGCAGTGCCCTGTCATGCTCCAACCTCGCGGCCGCCTTGTCGCTGTTCTTTATCGCGTTCTGATAGGCCTTATCAGCAGCCACCTTTTGAGGAATTTCCTCAGAGATCACCTGCCTGATGCGGTCGGCATCCTTCCAGTCAATGTTGCCGAACTGATCGTTGAACGCCTTGATGATATTGCTCAAATAATCCATCTCAGGCTCGGCCACCCGGCCGCCCCCGCTCGTCGGCAGCGGGTAAATTTCACCATCCTGGTCAGCGAGCGTCAGTTTGAGGGTCTCCTTGACCTCATTTCGATAGCTGTCCATGTCGATGGCTTCGAGGATGCCCTTGGACAGGTCCTCCTCTTTGGGCGCCGGCAGCTTGGGTATGAGAAAATTCAGAAAAATCGACAGCTTTTCCCATTCCGCGTTGGTATAGGGAAGGATCGATGCGAGGAACTGGTAGGTGCGAACAAACGCCTTGGCCTTGCCCTTGAAATCAACCTGGCCGTCTTCGTCCAGGTCGCTGTTATAAACCCCGACGCAGGCATCAAGAATCGGGTCCAGCAGGTCGCGACTGGCTCCGCTCAGAAAAAGCTCCACCAACTGATCGACCTGTACCCATGCATACACCTGGTATCCGTCCAGTGTGGCCTTCAGGTCATGCAGTTTGTTCGGGTCCGTTTCTTCACTGAGGATGGTGGTACGGTAGTAATCGGAGAAGGCCGCGATCATTGCATCGGCATTATTCATAAAATCGAGCACGAACGTATCCGTCTTCTGCGGATGGGCGCGATTCAAACGCGAGAGGGTCTGCACAGCCTTGATGCCCGAAAGAATCTTGTCGATATACATGGTGTGGAGCAGGGGTTCGTCGTAACCGGTCTGAAATTTGTCCGCCACCACAAGGAAGCGATAGGGATCCTGTTGGAACTTCTTTTCGATTTGAGCGCTTGGAAAGCCATTCAGGGACGCTTCATTCACCTGCCGTCCCCCGTCCGGGTGGTCCCCGGAGAATGCCACGATAGCCCGGTAGGGGCTCTTCCGTTCTTTCAGATACGCCTCTATGGCATGATAATACTGTATCGCCCTCGCAACCCCGCTACAAGTGACCATAGCCCTTGCCATACCTCCGATCTTGCGGCGTACAATGACCTGTTCATGAAAATGGTCGACCACAATTTCGGCCTTCTGCCGGATTGCGTGGTTATGACCTTCGACGTATCGCCTCAGCTTCTTTCTGGCCTTCTTGGTGTCGAACTCCGGATCATCTTCCACTGTTTTCATCAGCCGGTAGTAACTCCCAACCGGCGTGTAGTGAGCCAGTACGTCCAGGATGAATCTTTCCTGGATGGCCTGCTTCATGGTGTAGCTGTGAAACGGACGGTGTGTTACCTTGTCTCCTACAGCTACAGGTTCCCCAAACAGTTCGAGCGTCTTGTTTTTGGGTGTGGCCGTGAAGGCGAAATAACTCGCATTGGGCAGCATCTTTCGGGCTTCCATAATCCGGTTGACGGCATCCTCATAGGTTTCCTCTTCGGCCTCCCCGCCGTTTTCGGCCAGCGCGATATTCATTTTTGCGGATGTGCGTCCGCCCTGGCTCGAGTGGGCTTCATCGATGATGATGGCAAACCGTCTGCCCCGATGCTCGTCCCCGATCTCGTCCAGGATGACCGGAAACTTCTGAACCGTCGAGATAATGATCTTCTTGCCGTCCCTGATAAATCGTTTCAGATCGCCGCCGTGCTCGGCATGCCCGACCGTGGCCGACACCTGGGCAAATTGCTTGATGGTATCCTTGATCTGTTTGTCGAGAACCCGTCGGTCCGTAACTACAATCACCGAATCGAACAAGGTCGTTCCGCTCCCCCCGCATCCTCTGTCGTCCAACCCGATGAGCTGATGCGCCAGCCAGGCAATGGAGTTGCTCTTTCCGCTCCCCGCTGAATGCTGAATCAGATACCGCTTCCCGACCCCGCTCTTCTTTACGTCAGCCAGCAATTTCCGCACCGCATCGAGCTGGTGGTAACGGGGAAAGATCTGTTTCAGTCTTTTCTTCCGACCCTTTTCATCCTTCTCTTCAACGACCTGGGCATAGTTCTCGATAATGTCGGTCAGCCCGGTTTTGGTCAGGATGCCTTTCCAAAGGTAGTCTGTCTTCAGCCCGGCCTCGTTGGGCGGGTTTCCGGCCCCGTCGTTGAAACCTTTGTTGAAGGGGAGGAACCACGAGTCCTTGCCCTTGAGATGCGTACACATGCGCACTTCCTGGTCGTCCACCGCAAAGTGCACCATGCACCGGCCGAACTGAAATAGAAGTTCCTTGGGATCGCGGTCGCGCTTATACTGCTGTACCGCATCCTCGACCGTCTGCTTGGTCAGCCGGTTTTTCAGTTCGAAGGTCACCACCGGCAGACCGTTGATAAAAAGGCCCAGATCCAGGGCAAGTTGCGTCTCGTCCTTGCTATACCGCAATTGTCGGGTAACGCTGAAGATATTGGCGGCAAATCGCTCCCTGGCCTTAAGGTTGCCCGGCGATGGCGCACCATAGAAAAGGTCCAGATTCACAGGGCCATGCCTGACGCCATTACGGAGCACATCCACCACGCCCCTTTTGGCGATTTCCCCCTGCAACCGATGGAGGAACTGCAGGCGTTTCGGGCCGTCAACGTCCAATTCCAATGACTCGGCCGCCTCGGGTTGCGTTTCACGAACAAAGGCAGTCAGTTGGGTCAGGTCAACCGCATGGTCCCGGTCATAGTCAGCGCTTTGGCCCTGCACATATCCCGCTTCGCCGACAAGCGATTCGACGATCAACGCCTCCAGGCCCTTTTCGCTGGTATCTGTTGGCTTCATGGCTTCCCTCTCCTGCTTTTTGGGGTGTCCGACCGGTCTGACGCGTCTGACTTCTTTGCCTGAGCAGGATTTCGACGGGCTTCCGTTCGCTGGCGGTACAGGTTTTCGGTAAACCCGCCTTGCTGGAGAAAGGCGCGGCCCTGGCTTTCGATCTGGCGCTTTAACAGGTAGGCCGCCTGATTTACCGCGCAAATCATGGCGTTTGCAGCCACCTCGGGGTCGGCCTTGCCCACAAAATCGGCGAGGCCGGAAAGGCCGGTCAGCCGGACCGTTCCAGGGGGTGCGGCCGGCAGGTTTTCCATGTGATCCTGGGCCAGCCGTTCCCGCATGGCGCGTGCCTCCCGGGAATCCTTATCCCAGATGCGAAGACCGTTCTGGCGGAGGAAGCTCTCGTAGTCGGGCAGGAGTTCGTCGTTCAAGCTGGCCCGCGCCACATTCGTGAGCTTTATCTCAGTCTTTCGCGAGGTTGCCGCCGCACCGCTCGCCTCGCTGATGTTTCGCACGCCGCTTCGCGCTGCCTGTACCATCTGGTCGGTCATGCGGTAGTCGCGCGCGTAAAAACGTCGACAGAAGACTACGGTCGCATCATAGACCACGGTCGCGACCTTGTGGCTGCGCAGATTGCGATAGCCCCCGTGGGGCAACAACGGCGTGCCGTCCCTGTCCACGCCTATTCCTCCTCGATCTGATCGGTTTCATTAGGGAAATCGGGTTCTTCTGGCCCCAGCACCTCTCCTTCATCGAAACCCTCATCCAGATCCATAGATTCAGTCAGATCCTTGTCGATGTCCACGCTAAGGTGACGCACATCCAGCTTGCCCGTAACCACATCGGAAATCAAGCGGGTGCGGTATTCGCGGATGAGGGCGATTTCGCGTTGGGCGTGATCAATTGCAGCAAGGATATTTCGGGTTTTCATGTCCACTTTTTTAATGATGTCCCTTTGCTCCTCAATCGGTGGCAATGCTATTCGATAACCCAATATTTGGATAGGACTAATGTGGGGAACACTGATACCCGTGAAAATAGGGAGCAAGTAGTCAGAAAAGCAGCGGTCCTGTAGTAGCATCAAAAGATAAGCCTGTTCCATTTCTGGCTTTGCGCGAAGCCGCGCCACGCGTTGTAGAAGCAAGCACGGAATATCTGTTGGCTCAACCTTTGCGACTCTCATGCCACCTTTGATAACGGGTCGGTCTAGACCAAATACGATATCGCCTGCCCGCAGAGCAAAATCCATGAACTTATCTGTTTCTGTTGATGGCCAGCGGACGACAGAAATCCAGCGAATTCGGCCAGGTGAAATGTTGATACCCCGAAGAAGTCTCATATCGTCAGAGTGATCAGTGAATCCTCTGCTATTAAATGGGAATCCAGTGATAATATCTGTGGCGAGGCCGAGCCGAGTAGTTGTCCAACTTTCCGGTATATCCCCCAGCCACTCAATGCCGGAGGGTTTGAGGGGGGCATCGGGGTTGAGGCCGCGGGTCACGGCTTGGTTTATGATGGCCTGCTTCTGCTCGTTTAGGATCTCTATCAGGCGTCGGCGATTCCTGATGAATTGACCACAACGCCGGTCAAAATCTCTCACAAACCCAGCAATTGCGAGCTTTTCATCCGCTGGTGGAAAGGGTAAAGGCGATCGGCTCAACTTCACATAATCGACGTTCTGTCCCTGTCGAATCCCTGTGACGTATAGCTTCAGGCCATCGATAAAAACTCGCGATTTGAAAAATGCTGCAAAATAGCCATGGATAGCGTCATTAATCGGATAAAGGACAGTATATGCAGGGCTTATAATACCTTGGTTACGGGCATATTCGATTCCGCCTTGGAAGGAGCGAAGACTGATAACAAAATCACCAACAAGGACCAATTTGAGGGTATGTAGGTCTTTAATTGCAACGACAGTACGGTTCTCGTAATCCTCCTTCCGGACCACACCTTTGTTTTGCGTCGCAGCCAATAAGGGTTCATCTGGATATCCGCGCACGTTACGTTCTTTGAAAAGCCTCTTCATCCGTAACATTTCCCAATGCCTCGGTACCTTGCCCAACCATGGCACGCCGGATTCTTTGTATTCAGGGTAGGGTCGCAGGTTCATATCAACCATCCTTCTGCATAAACCTGTCTGTGCTGTCCCTGAGGATTTCTTCCAGTAGGCCTTTTCCTTCTTCCTGTAATTTCACCAGGTCCGCCCGGATCTCGTCCAGGGTCCGCAAGGGGGCAGGCTTGTAAAAATGCCGGGTGAATGAGATCTCGTAGCCAATCTGCGCCTTGGATTCATCGATCCATGCATCCGGGACATGGGGAAGAACCTCCCGCCTGAAGAAGGCCTCGATTCCGCCCTCTTCGAGCAAGGGAACCTGTTCGGTATCACGAAGGCTTGAATCCGCTTCGTATTCGGCCACTGCCTCCGGATGCCCAACAGGCGAGGCATAGAGACCCCGTATGGGATCGGCTTCGGCCTTGCCCGGTTTGTGGATCTTCTTGATCACCGGCTCGGCGCTCTCATCCCGCTGGGCCAGGGATGTCTTGAGAAGGGCCACGCGCTTTGATGTTAGATTGACGCCCTGCGTCCTGGCCTCCTTTTCGACGGCAGCCATGAATGTATTGAAGTCGAGATGGGGGCCATGTCCCAATTTGCCGGCGATCCGGTCAACCACGCTGGCCAGTGGCATGTCCCCGGCATCGTCACAGACCTTGCGGAATTTCGCGCGATGTGAAGGAGAAAGGTCCACCTTCAGCCGGAGGGGACGCTCGACCGTGATCTTCCAGTACCCAAAGGCGGCGTTGGGGAAGATTTTCGACTGTTCGGACTCCTCAAAGGCAAGAAACATGTCTGTGATTTGTCGGATCTGGGCCTCGGAAAACTCACAATTTTTTTTGCCCAGGTTCTTGCGCAATGGGGTGTACATGCCGGTAGCGTCGATGAGCTGGAGCTTGCCCTTGCGCTGGTCGGGTTTGCGGTTGGTGAGCACCCAAATGTAGGTGGCGATGCCCGTATTGTAAAACATGTTGAGCGGCAGGGCGATAATGGCCTCGCACCAGTCGTTTTCGATGATCCAACGCCGAATGTTGGACTCGCCCTGGCCCGCATCGCCGGTGAAGAGCGACGAGCCGTTATGGACCTCGGCGATGCGGCTGCCCAGAGGCGTGTGGTGGTTCATCTTGGAGAGCTTGTTGACGAGGAACATGAGCTGCCCGTCGCTGGAGCGGGTGATGAGCGAAAGTTCCTCGCCCTGGTGTTGAACCGTGAAGCGAGGGTCTGAAATATCCTTTTTCCCTCCCATCCGTTCAAGGTCGGTCTTCCAGCTCTTGCCGTAAGGCGGATTGGAGAGCATGAAGTCGAATTCCATTGACGGAAAGGCGTCTGAGGACAGGGTCGACCCGTACTTTATGTTGTCCGCGGCCTTGCCTTCCCCCTTGATGAGTAGGTCGGCCTTGCTGATGGCATAGGTTTCCGGTTGGACCTCCTGTCCAAACAGGTGAATCGACACCTCTTTGTCATGTTCCTTAGCGAGCTGGTCAAGCGTTTCTTCGGCAACCGTGAGCATGCCGCCCGTGCCACATGCACCGTCATACAGCCGGTAGGTGGCATCTTTGATGTTGTCTGCGATGGGAAAAAAGATCAGATTGGCCATGAGTTTCACCACGTCGCGAGGGGTGAAATGCTCGCCAGCCTCTTCGTTGTTTTCTTCGTTGAAGCGCCGGATCAGCTCCTCGAAAATGGTGCTCATGGCGTGATTGTCCAGTCCCGGCAGGCGGATATTGCCATCCTGGTCAAAAACGGGGTTCGGGCCGAGATTGATATCGTTGGAGGTGAACTTCTCGATCAAAGCGCCGAGGATATCGGCCTCAATCAAGGTTGGAAGCTGATTGCGAAATTTGAATTTGTCGAGAATCTCTTGAACGTTTGAAGAGAAGCCATCAAGATAGGCATCGAAATCGGCTTTGAGCTGCTGCTGCCTGCCGCGTGCACGCAGGTCCCGAAGGGTAAAGGGCGATACGTTGTAGAAGGCGTTCCCGGATTCCTGGCAAAGAGCCGCCTCTTTGTTGGCAATGCCTGCCTGGTCAAGTTGTCTGTTGAGCTTGAGAACGGCCTCCTTGGACGGTTCGAGAACCGCATCCAGGCGACGTATGACGGTCATCGGAAGAATAACATCGCGGTACTTTCCTCGCACATAGACATCGCGCAGAACATCGTCAGCGATGTTCCAGATAAATCCAGCAATCCAGTTAAGGTCTCCGTTTGCCATCGATGCATTCTCTTTTCTTGATCTTTCTTGATCTTGCCGCCATGCAGCTCCTAATCTTATCTATTGGTTTGCCTCAGCCTCATCCAGTTTTGGCAGATCCGACAGGTTGACCACAAAATCGGCCGTGCCGTCCAGCACGGCCTGGTGGGGGAACGTGTCTGACAAATGGATTTCATGTCGAGGTCTTCTCCCTTAGCTGATGGTTCCACGGCAACATGCCGAGCTTACAATTTCTTTCCATTGTGGTCTCAGGGGAATCTTGACTTGGTTGACTTATGTCCAACTTGGCCGTTATTCTCTGTCATTTTTTGACGCAATCGCGACATACAAAACCCCGACCTCCGTTTATCCGGAACATCGGGGTTCATGGCGCTTTGGGATCATTTCCATTCTTGTTTGCCTCTTTGGTTGAAAAAAAGAACAGTGGAGACTGAATTCTGACATGATTTCATAGTCCTTCATGCCGGAGATGGCAACGAAAACATGGTATGCCTGCCTGCTCATTCCGCCACTCCCTCCTCCTTCCACTCCGGCAACACACTCCGAACCACCCCCTTTAGCTGTCTGGCCGTGGGAAGTTTGCCTTTCATGTCCGCGGGCAGTCTGGATTGCAGCGCATAGGTGGCCACGCCGATGGGGTTGGCTTTGGTGCGCAGGGCGTATTCCACCTCGATGTCGTCCTTCTCGGCGCAGAGAATCACGCCGATGAAGGGCTGGTCACCGGGGCCGCGCTCCTTGTCGTTCAAGAGGTTCAGATAAAAATCCATCTTGCCGGCATGTTCGGGTTCAAATGGACCGACCTTCAGCTCGAAGGCCACCAGGGCCTTGAGGAAGCGGTGATAGAAAAGGAGGTCGATGAAATACTCCTTCTTCCCCAACGTCAACCGGTGCTGGCGGCCGATGAAGCAGAAGCCGTAGCCGAGTTCGAGGATGAAGTCACGCAACCGTTCGATGAGCCGTTCTTCCAGTGTGCGTTCCTTAACCGCCCGGCGGATGCCGAGGAATTCCAGGTTGTAAGAGCTTTTGAGCATCTCATCGGCCTGTTCGACCAGGTATTCGGGCAGGGCGAGATCGAAATTGTGGGTCTTTTTCTCTGTTATTGCACTTCATAGGCCCCGGCCTTGATCTGATTCAAAAGGATATTGCGGGACCAGCCCATCCGGGCCGTGGCCTCAAGATACCAAAGCCGGGCAGCAGGGGTCTTGACCTTCTTGACGATTTCGACGTGATGCCCCCAGGGAACTGCGGGGAGGATTTCTTGAACGAGTTGTTCAAGAATAGATGTGGGTCTGTCTGAGGGCCGTCGGCCATCGGTGGACGCCGCTTCTGGAACACCCTGTTCCAGAAACAGATGCCTGCGTCGTCCCATTTCTTGAACAGCCTGTTCAAGAAAATCGGCGCTCGAATATTCCGAGAAAAACTGCCGCATAAGCCAGACGTTGTTCGCCGAAAACCCCCTTGCGCCAGGGAACGCCCGGCGCAGATCCGCCGCTACCATTTCCACCACCGAATCGCCCCAGCCAAGGTTCTTCTGTTTTTCCACAATGGACTGGCCGATATCCCAGTAGAGCAGAATCATATCGCGGTTCACATGACGCGCTGCGGAGATGCGGGCTGCCGTGGCACGGCTTTTCAGGTCCTCGATGAACCTGCGGTAATCCGGGGTGGCCAAAACGGCCTGATCGTTCTTCATTGGGCCAGTCCTTTCAACAACGTCTCGGCCTCCTTTTCCAGCCGCCAGAACTCGGCCAGCAGCTCCTCGGTGGGCGGGGGCGGCTGATAGCGCTAGAAATAATTGTTGGGCGTTAGCACTATCCTTTATGATTCTCAGGCATGAACACTTACGATTGGAGGACCTTATTCCTGCTGTCCCGGATGAAGACCATCATCCCACCTTGAGCAGTTATCTCGTTGAGGTGACGGTGGGTCGCCTCTCTCGTGCGCTATGTCAGCCCATCGATATACTCCTTTGCAGGCATTGCCGCGACCTTCTTGTACACCACCTCACACTCGATTCTCGGGTGCTTTTCGGCGTGTTCCTCCCAGGCCCGCATGATCGTTGGCCAGTATTCCTCTATCAATTTTGCATAGTCCTGTCACACTGTCTTATTCCTAGCCAACGGTTGGGATAACCGGTCGAAAGAATCCCCAGCCTTTCAAAAGCCGCTTTCATCCTATGGCTCAGAAAACTATCCTTTAGATTCAATCGGTTAGCCGTTCTCTCCTCTCTGCTAAACATTTGGAATTGGCCGAGCGCAAGAGGGACCGGTGCGCAATTGCGCTTCTGTGTATCGCGCATCTTCGGTGAGATGGATTGGATAAATGCGCGTACCTAAACCAAACTCGACTGTATATCGGCCTTCCATAACGCTCGTTTCGAGCGATCCGGTCTCCTTTTGTACAAAATACCCCTCGTTATCACCGAGCCAAATTTCCGTAGTTGGAGAAGTTGCTATGATGACGAGTTTTCGATACACAGGGGTACCTTTCGGATGTGTCATTGTCATCCTCGGAAAACGCTCAACATATATACCAAACGCGTTTCAAAAGGGCAGGTCGTCGTCACCGCAGTTGACCATTTTGAAATCATATCCAGATGATGGTTGTGAAGCTCCTTGCTTTTCATGCTGGTTGTGTTGCTCTTCCCATTGATACAGTTCTTCGTACATCCCATTTTGGAAAAGCCAAATAGGATCTGCGTTTCTGCGGATGAACTCGTCAACCGGTAACCCCTCGATCGTTGGAGGACGCTTGACGCGCTTCTGCTTCCCATTTATAAAAATGGTCATGTATTCACGGCGCCTTCGTCTTTTTTCGGTTTTTTCTCCGGACGTAAGTTTTCGTTTTGGCTTTGCCATCTCTGAATGCTGCCGATCCTTCCTGTTTTGAACAGTGATCCTGCAATCTCTCGATTGGAAAATCAAGTCTGAAATATACAATATATTGTGGTCCACTTTTCAGCGCCCACAATTCTATGGTTTTTAGCCTGCCAGCAGAGGATCGGCTCCGGCATTCCAGTAGGCGCCTCTGCCTTCCCTCAAAATACTAAACCCCGACCTCCAATTCTTGTGGAGCATCGGGGTTCATGGCTGATTTTTGACCGTTTCCATTCCTCTTTCCCTCTGCTGTTGAAAAAAGGACAGTGGATAGCGAATTCTGCTTACGGTTTCATATTCTGTCATATTGCGGATGTCAACGAAAACATGCCCTATCCATGCCCGGATGCTCAAGGAGAATAGGGAATTGACCCCGTATCCCAAATCCGTTTTACCGGGGGATCTTGAAGCGGCCATCGGGAGGTGACTTTTACCGTTGGCGACTTCTGCCGCGACCAGGTGGTTTGCCAACCTAAATATGCTTTGCAAGAATTTCTTTTCAAAAATCCTCATTTCTCTTGATCCTGCAAGATACTAATTGACTTTCGATTTAACCAGAGATAACCTAAAAACAAACTTTAAGTTATCCTGAGGTGAGAAATGGCCCAGTATATGAGTGCCAAGGAGTTTCGGGAGCGTATGCCGGACATCCCTGAAGATCTCAAACGGTGGAAAGAAATTATCGTATTGAAGAAGTCCAGGCCGGTATTCAAGGTCGTGCCTTTTGAAGAGACACCGGGCGATTTGCTCGACCGTTCCGAAACATTGAGGGACCCGCTTCAGCCGGATCTTCAGGAAATCGCGGCGATTGTTCACAAGATCAGGGAAGCGGCTTGAACATCGTCATTGACACCAACGTCGCCCTTTCAGGCCTGCTCTGGGGAGGCCCGCCCAACCAAATCCTGAGATGGGCACGAGACAGGATCATCCGCGTCCTGGCATGCAGCAGGACAGTGGATGAGCTTAAACGGGTTCTACAGTACAGCAAGTTCACAGAGAGACTTTCTGTGCTCCAGACAACGCCGGAAGAGACACTGGCATATTTCCTCAATCTTGTGACGTTCGCACCTGATCCTGCATCGGTTCCATCCGTTATCAAGGCAGATCCTTTCGACAATCTGTTTCTCGCGCTCGCTATGGAAAACAAAGCCCCTGTGATCGTTTCAGGAGACAGACACCTCCTTGATCTGGAAAGCTTCGAAAATATCCAGGTGATTACCCCCAGCCAGGCAGTGGACGTCATCCTGAGGCTATTCAAGGATAGATAAGGCGCCACAGCAACAACGTTCGACCAAACCGTCAAATCAAGTCGGGTTGTTCCTCCGTCTCGTAGCGTCAAAGGAATTCCCTATCAGATCCATATCGAAGCCTTTCTCCAAGGGATTTACAAAGCGTATCCCTTCTATCACGGCGCCGACGTTGAAGTCCTCCGTGAATATTAGCGAAATCTGATGCAAACGCGCCGAAGCCCAGATTTGGGCATCCCAGTAAGCCATCTTGTAAATGTGAACGCCTCGAACGGCCTCCAGCACGATTGGTCCACTTAAGTCCAGCACCTCCCAGGACAGAATGTAGTTTTGAATTCTGTCGTAGGCCTGTTCGGTGGTTAATGGCATCTGTATCTTGCGCGTCGCATTAACGAAAAATTCCGCCAACACCTGCGGCGTCAAAACACCCAGACGCAAGCTGGCCAAGCGGTCGATGACTGCGGCAGCTCGCGCCTGCTTTTCCGGTTCACCCGTGTCGTACGCATAGAGCAACACATTCGTATCCACCAGGATTTTATCGGCCATAGCGCTCCAGTCTTTCCTCGTATGCCTCCTCCCGCCTGAATTTCCGTCCTGCAGAAGCCCGTTTCCCGGACATTCTTTCAGCAATAAAACCCTTTTCCCTCTCCCAAGCCGAAAGATCCCGGATACCGGGTAGTAAATAGGCCGATTGTCTGTCTATGGCCCTGCGTATCACCTCTGCTTCAGTGATGCCCAGCATACTCGCTTGTTTTTTCAAGGTGGCATCCTGCAGAGGTTCTATGTAGATTTGCTTACGAATCATTTGAGTCATTTTCCTACCTCACTAAGGAGTCGACGTATACATTACATTATACATTATACATCGGGCTCTGTCAAGGCAACCTTGGCGTTTCTACTGACAACCCTGTCTACTGGAAGCTCGCTAGAGTTGGTCGGAGAAGGATAGTCCTTGATGAAGGTATTATAGACCCTTTACCGTACCTCAGCCTCCTGCCCAACCTTCAACTTGTCGTCACCCCGACCGAAAAGCGGAACGTGCAGAAATGCCTCGGCGTACCGGGCGCCCGTGGCCTTGCCATGGATTTGGCACTGCCGTTCGATCATATCCAGATAAAACGGCAGCGACTGGCTTTCGTGGGCATGGACGGCTGCCAATTTCCTTTCCCACACATGGGTCACGTCCACCAACTGGTCAGGTTGAAAGGGATCGAGGAGCCCCCTCGAACCGTAGGTGTGGCAACAGAAGATGTGAGGCATGGTGTTGATGGGATCCATGGAGTTGCTCAGAAAGGAGGATACCAGCGCATTTTTTCAATACCTCTTTCCACATTTAACTTGACATTCTTATCTTATTGACTCAAAAATGGTTCCGATTGGTTTGATTCGCGTTGGTTGAGGCCACCCAATAGCACGACTCTAAACCTTCTGTGAGGGAATCATGGTACCCTTTTTTCAGAGGGTCTCAATGAACAAAGCCTTCTGATGGATACAAGTATCCACCAGGAGGCTTTTTCGTTATCAAGGAGGTGGAACGATGAAAGTATTTTGCCGAAATGCCGCGATGATGCTGTTTTTGCTATTTACCTTGGGTTCGATTTGGGGCTGCGCAGAAAAGCCGATCAAGTTTGATGAACCAGGCGTGCAGATCTGGAAAATGAATCTCGTCTACGATGATGGATTTGTCTTAAATGACCAGACGTTAATTTTAAAGCCATCCGAAACAGAAAAAGATGTCTACCATGTAACAGCAGATATGGAATATGAAAGAGAGAGCAAAATCTGGGGAAGAGTCCGGGGTTCTGTGAAATGGAGAGGAGAAGTCAGAAATGGTCTGATGCTGTGTGATATTAACGCTGTTGCAGCATCTGTTTCTGGAGGGGGTGATCCACAGGGTGATACCCTCACTGGGACAGCAAAAGGGACATTCTCCGGCAGGCGAGCATCAGGCACCTCCAAAGCGTCAGGCAGATCAGGCGTATCTTTAACTAAGTGGACCGCTGAGAGGATCAGTTGATATTTCAGTTGCTTATTCCGAGGTTTCTTGCCACGGCAAGCAAGAAGGTTGTAGGCGTTCACAGGTACCGGCTCCCCGGTTTTCTTCTCGTTCCCGTGCTCCTGCGCGGGAACCCATACTTTCCGGTGGCCAGTTCGAATCGGCGTTTGCACAAAGGGACAGCGAGGCGTGAGGTCTGCATTCCCAATGAGGACCAACGGATACAGTGGGTAAGCGAAACGCTTTTCCCTGAAACCTGCCGCTTCTTGGGTTCCGGGTGTAGCCAGCCTTGAACACTATCGACCCCCACGAACCGGCAAGGCCCTGCAAACAAGCAAATAATTCAACCTCTCGACTGTGTCAAGATCATCTCTTCCTGCGTAACCTTCACTGCCTCCGTGGAAAAAACTGAATCCAAGCACAAATTCCTTCTCACCCACGGCCCAAACCCATTCGTCGCCCACATGAATAAGGTCAGTAATGCACGAGATTTGTTTCTTCCCTTTGGGATCATAGAGGGTCCTGAGTTCGTCAACGGTCGGGGTGCGCCAGTCATCGTACCCGCCAGCCCGGTAATTCGCCAAATATGTTTTTAAATCAAGCTTATTGATCCCTTTGCCATCGTCCCTGGCTGCCCACATGAGGCCTGTTTTCTTGTCCGATATAGTACCATCCTGATTGTCAATGAAGCGGTTGTCATTCGCTTCTTCCTTTTTTTTCGCCTGGGTCTTTTGCGTGTCCCGGACCGGCAGAGGTCTGGCAATGTTTCCCTCGGCCCCTTTTGCCTCGTACCAGGCGCCCGATCCAGGCCCGTCAAAGAAAGCCACGGCTGTTGCACCCTCGATAAACCCGAAACGAGTTGCCAAATTCCGTGTGTCCAATCCCCAGACCCATTCATCGGCCAGATCGATCAATTTTGTAAGGTGATAGCCACGCTCATTCTCTGTGCCTTCATCATAGATTGTTTCCAGTTCGTCAATGGTGGGAACACGCCAGTCCGCAAACCCGCCCACCCGGCAATTGCTGAGGTAGGACTTTAGATCCCCTTCGCCAATTGCTTCTCCGCCGTCCCTGGCCGCCCACATAAGTCCGGTTTTGGTATCCTTTACGGTCCCGTTATCATAGGCAATAAAGCGTCCATCCCAGGCGACGACGTTTGCACCTTGGTTTTGGCCCTGGTTTTTCGCTTCAGATAGTGTTCTTGATTCGAAGACAATTAATAGACCAAATACAACTAAAAGAAACACCATCAGAATAATCAAGTCGGGACTCATTCGATTTTCTGCAGAAGAATTGGTGATTGGTCGTTTTCTTGAAAGCATCCGATTCCTTTCCTTACTCCAGACCTACCTTGTGTAAGCTATCAATGAATTTTTCGATATCATATCTGTTCTTGTAAGGGAGCCTTCTGGCATATTGGTCTACGGAAAATCTGGGATTCAGTTGAAGCACTTCAGCGGCCAGCCTCTGGCCTTCTTTCCTCTCTCCGGTTTCGCCATAAGTAGCAGCGAGATAGACTTTAGAAAGAAAATGGTCTGGATTCTGCTCAAGCGCACTTTTGAATGACTGGATCGCCATATCTTGCAGTCCGGCCAGACGGTATGCATCCCCAATATTATACAAATACCAGGCCGGCGGGATCGGATTGAGACGAATGGCCTTTTCAAGAACCCGAATCGCCTCATCGGATCTGCCTAAATATCGAAGCATGAGTCCAAGAAGTGCATTTACGTCGGCCCCGTTCGGCTCAAGGGCGAGCGCCCTTTCTCCTGCTTCCATTGCCTCCTGGTACTGCCCTTTCATCAAATATATGTTGCCTAAAAGGACATGCGTGTCTGCCAGTGAGTCATCCAGTTTCAGGGCCTTTTCAGCCAATTCTGCAGCCTCCTTCATGGAGTTGCGGGGAGACCGGCTCCAGCCATTTATCACGTCCATCCAATGGGTGTAAGACAGTCCAACAACGGGAACGGCATATTCAGGATCCAGTGCCATAGCTTCCTTGTACACTTCACGAGCCAGGGCATTATCTTCTTTGGTCATCCGCCTGTAATGCTCAAGCGCCTTGAGAACCTTTTCGTAGGCCTTTCTGTTGACTGCGCCCCTGCGCCACAGACGGGCCTGCTCTCCTTCGGTCAGGTTGACTTCCATTGAGGTCAAGATATTCTCAGTGATTTCGTCCTGAAGAGCGAAGACATCCTTGAGGCCCCTATCATAGCGCTCAGCCCAGAGGTGGTGCCCGGAATTGGCATCTATCAGTTGTGCTGTAATGCGCATACGCTCGCCGGACTTCCGCACACTCCCTTCCAGAACATATCTTACCCCCAGCTCTCGCCCAATATCCTGAACTTTCACCGATTTCCCTTTGTAGACGAAGGTCGAATTACGCGCAATGACGAACAATTTGGGGATCTTCGAAAGACCGGTGATGATGTCCTCAGTCAGTCCGTCGCTGAAATACTCTTGTTTCGGATCATCGCTCATATTGACAAACGGGAGGACCGCAATAGAGGGTTTGTCGGGTAGAGGAAGTGTGGTTTTAGAAGGTAAGGGGCCGAGATAGAACTTCCAGACCGCCGCGGCCGCTCCCAATACCATTACAGCGGTTAGGAACAAAACAGCCTTCAGCCACGGCCTCGGTCTCGGCTCTCTTGTTATGGTGGTAGACTGGGCAAGGGTTCCCGAATGAACCCTTACCTTATATACCCGAATAGGCTTGGCTATGTTTTTGACAGTTTGCTCGCCCAAGTATTGGCATTCGAAAGTCATTTTATCAGCTACGCTGTCATAGACGGTCCCCGAAATACAGATGCCCCCGGGGTCGGCGAGCCCTTCTATACGCGCAGCGATATTGATTCCGTCGCCATAGATCCGATCTCCTTCCTCGACCACATCGCCAAGATTGACCCCAATCCGGAATTCCATTCTATGGCTTGGAAGGAGAATATCATTCCTGGCCTTAAGTTCTTCCTGTATTTCTACGGCGCACTTGACCGCATCTGCTGCACTGGCAAATTCAGCAAGGAGATTGTCGCCGATGGCGTCCACTACACGGCCCTGATGTCGCTCAATCAGCTTCGTCATGGCCTGCCGGTAGTCCTCCAGGGTGCGGATCGTCGCATCCTCATCTTCACCCATGAGGCGGCTGTAGCCCTTGACATCGGCACTTAGGATGGCACTGAGTTTCCGTCTGAAACGTTCTGCACTCAAGGCGTAAACCTTCTAAGCCAAAAACTCAAAAGGTTAATCGTTTGATAAGCAAACCATGGATTAGCAATACAAACGTAATAACCGGTCACAGGGTTCAAAGGTTCAGATGTGCAAAGTTTGGGGGCCTGTGTGCCATGTATTGACCACTTCGAAAGAGAGAATCGACGGTTGCCCCAACGCAGGATCACTATAAAACACTCTGGGACCTTCAGATCGGGGCGCCATCGTTTCTCTTTCCCGTAACGCCCAACCTTGCACCAAGAACCTGTGAACGCTTGGCAAACTTCTTATGTGTCGAGCCCACAGGAACAAGTATGCGCCGCCGCCAGACGCCCAGGGCGTTTCCAGGTCAGATAAAACGGGCATGCCCGTGGGGACTCTTGTGTCTTCTTTTTCTTCGATCAGACGGTGGATACTGTCCCGCAGGGCGCCCTTCTGGATCTCATTATGATGTTCATAATAAGGGAAGAGCAAAATTCCGTCAATAATCGATTCCTACCATCTTTCATGTCATTTCCTCGAAACCATCTGCAGAAAATCCAAGAAGGCTGTTGCCGTCTCTTCCGGTCTTTCGATCATCGGCGCGTGGCCTGTATTCTTCATCACAATCACTTCCGCATCTGGGATGGCGGACTTGAGGATCTCAGCCCCTGAGACGTCCAGGAGGCGATCCTCATCGCCCCAGAGGATCAGCGTGGGGATCGGCAACCCCTTTAAAACGGTTTCCAGTGGAATGCGATCCTGAAGGATTTCTTTGAAAACTTTTGCGTTAAAGGCGCGATGTCGAATGGCATGTCGTGTCAAATACCGTTTGATGGATCGAGGGATCGCGGGCGGTTCCACAAACACAAAATCCAGGAGCCTATCATAGTCCTCCATGTTATCGATCAGCAGGGGGTTTTCCCCTTTCTTCACCAGTTCACCCAGTTCGCTCGTTTTTGCCGATAGGACCCCGCCCGGCGCAAGGAGCCACAGCGTCTTGACATCCTGCTGGTATTTGGCCGCAAAGGCGCCGGCAATCTGACCGCCCATGGAGTTACCGCCGAGATGAAACGATTTCAGGTGAAGGGCCTCAGCAAAGTCGTGGACACGCTCCACCTGATCGGATATGCCGTAGCGCAAAGCAGGGTCCCGGGCGCTCTCTCCGAACCCCGGGAGGTCAGGGGCGATCACGGTGAAATGGGGCGTAAGATATCTCGATATCCTCACCCAGTGATTTTTATCTCCGCCGAAACCGTGGAGGAGGACCAGCGGCTCTCCGGTCCCGCCCATGAGGTATGGGATGGAATGGCCCTGGACCTGGATCTCTTTCTGTTCCACTCCGGCCGAACGCTGCTGCGCCTTGAGCACCAGGGCAAGGAGGATCTGGGGGACAAAAAAATAAACCCCTGCCAGAACCAGGGGTATCGCCAGCAGACCAGCGAGGAGTATCCTTTTGCTACCTTTCCTCATGGGTCACCTCCTCATCCGTGTGTTTCTCACCTGCACGTTTGTTGGTCTTCAGGCCCCAATCGCACGCCGTCGTCTGGCCAGCCAAACAGCGGAACGTGCAGAAATGCCTCGGCGTACCGGGCGCCCGTGGCCTTGCCATGGATTTGGCACTGCCGTTCGATCATATCCAGGTAAAATGGCAGCGGCTGGCTTTCGTGAGCATGGATGGCGGCGATCTTCTTTTCCCACACCGGGGTCACGTCCACCAACTGGTCAGGTTGAAAGGGACCGCGAACCCCCCTGGAACCGTAGGTGTCGCAGCAGAAGATTTGGGGCACGGCATTGACGGAATCTATGGACCTGCCCAGAAAGCCGGAAACCAACGCACGGCGAAGGATAAGAAAAACCGCCTCATGGTCCGGATGCATATCGTCATACCAGTGGGTGATGAGAAGGTCCGGCCGAAAGGATGACATGGTGTTCCTGAGTTTTTCCACAGCGTCGTCGGTATCCCGGACCCGCGTGTCTCCAAGCCCCAGACACGTCACTTCACAGCCCATCCGCCTTGCCCCTTCCAGGGCCTCCCTCCCCCTGATGGAGTCCTCGGTGTAGCTGAGCGTGCAAATGCGAACCGTATCTCCCTTTTCAGCGTGAATAATAAGTGTCCCCCCGCACCACAGCTCTCCATCGTCCGGATGGGCCATCACGGCCATGAGTCTCATATCAGTTCCTCCCCTCCCTATTTGCCTCTTCCAGCGCTTCTTCGATGGCCCAAATTTCTCCGGTCGCGTTTTCCACCCCCAGTTCTCGATAGAGCGCCCGGGCTTTGGCCACGGCCATTCGAGCATCGGCAATTCTGCCCAGCGCATGGTTGATCCTCGCTTTGGCTATCCAATGGTAAAGCCAGTACCGGTTGGACTCGCTCCTTTCCGCCAGGGCAAAGGCCTTGGACATCATGTCTTCGATCCTTGTTTCATCCGCGGGATGCAGATTTGCGAGGATCTCTGCGGCCATTTCAAGGTTATTCTTAAGGATAACTCCAAGATCAAGTTGTCTGCAAAAATCAAGCGACTTCTCTACAGTTTCCCTGGCCTCCGCCACCCTGCCTGAACGAAGCACCGCTTGTGCCAGATAAATTCGGACCACGGCTAGACCGGCGGGATGTCCGACGTTTCTGCCATTTATTTCCCCTCTTTGAAGGAGTTCCAATGCATACTCGGTTTTGCCGGCCCACAGGGCGCCCAAGCCCGCATAGGCCAAAAGCATAACCGGCACAATTCTGTCCCCAATCTTTTCGGCCAGGTCCACTCCCTCCAGAGCCAGGGCGATGCCATCTTCGTATCGACCGAGATAAACGCAATTCATGCTCTTACGTAGAATGATCAGGCATCTGGCCCGGTCATTGGCGGATCCCCTGGCCCAATCCTCAGCTTCATTCAGGTAGGCTTCATACTCGTCCTCACGCTTGAGATCACAAAGCACTACTGTCCTGACGGCCAGCGCCCATGCCAGACGTGCAGGACTGACGAACTCTCGAAGGCACGCGAGAGCGGTCTCGGAGTGCTCCAGGGCCTGTTTCAGGTAGCCCTGAAAATAATCCAGTTGAGAGAGGTAATCATGGGCGTTTCCTTCTGTTTCCCTGTTTCCACATCCCTGACACAACTCCAGGCACGTGTGAAGGTGCTCCCTTGCCTCATCGTAATTGCCCAGGTTGCCCAGAATGTTGCCTGTCCAGTAATGGATGTTGCCTTTGCCTGCGGGGTCTTTCAGGTCTTCCGCATCCCTCAGGGCCTTATTCAGCAAAGCCAAGGCGGGCTCGAATTGCCCCAGGGGCTCCATGACTTCAGCAAGTCTCAGTGCCGTTTCGACTCTCCTTTTCGCGGCATGTTGAATCTGACTCCCTTCGGCAGCCAATTTCCAAGACTCGCGGAAATGCTCCAAGGCCTCGCAGTTGGCATAGGAAGCGGCGGCCCGGTCCCCTGCCAGATGATGATAGTGGTATGCCTTTTCATAGTCCTTCCCTTGTGTGAAATGAACCGCCAGCATGGGAGCATGCTCTCCAAGGCGATCTGAATAGAGCCGTTCCATTGCCAACCCAATGGTTCTGTGATATTCCGAGCGCCTTGCAGGCAACAGCGAATCGTAAAGGAGTTCCCGAATCATGGCGTGCTGGAACAAGTAGGTCGCCTGGGCAGAGAGCCCCCTTTCAAAGAGCATCTCGGATTCCCGCAGTTGCGTGAGGCCGACAATGAGCTCTGTTTCGGACAGTCGGGTGATCTCTTGAAGCAGACTTCGGCTGAATTCCCTCCCGATCACCGATCCCACCCGCAGAATCTCTCTCGCTCCTTCAGGCAGTCTGTCCACCCTGGCCATCAAGACATCATGAATGTTCCCCGGGATCTGCATGACGGACCTGTCGGTTTTGAGAAAGACGCGACCATCCCTGTCCGCCACAGCCCCCGACTCCTTCAAAGAACGCGTAAATTCTTCGGCGAAGAGGGGTACCCCTTCGGTCCTTTTCAGGAGATGCTCGGCGAGTCCTTCATCAACCGCCTCTGCATCCAAGATGGACCTGATCATCCGGAGGCTTTCCCTTCTTGAAAGCCGATTGAGGTGGATCTGGCCGTAATAGGATCTTCCGCCCCAGGGGGGCAGATAGGTGGATCGGAAGGTGAAGACCATCAACACCTTGGCGCCTGCAATATGGTCCAGTAGCTTGCCGATGGCCTCTTCGGACGTTTTATCCACCCAGTGGAGGTCTTCGATGACCATGACCAGGGGTCTTTGCTGAGACCCCCTCAGGGTGATTTCGGTCAGTGACTCAAAGGTCTTTCTGCGCCTAATCTCCGGATCCGCATCCTTCAGCAACTGAGCGCCGTTTTCCAGAGAGAGAAGATCCAGGAAATAGGGAAGGGTCTGATTCAGGTCGGCGCCCAACTGGTTTAGCCCTCTGGTCACCTTTTCCCGGATCTCATCGGGGGTGGTTTCGCCCGCAATCCGAAAGTTGTCTCTCAACACGTCAATGATGGGGAGATAGGGGGTATTGGCGCCGTAAGAAACGCACTGGCCCTCCAGGATGGCCACATCCTCGCTGGCAATGGCCTTTCTGAATTCATACAGGAGCCTGGATTTCCCGACCCCGGCCTCGGCCACAATGGACATGGCCTGTCCATGACCATCCCTTGCTCGCTGAAAGGCCTCCAGCAGAAGTTCCAACTCCCGCTCCCTGCCAACAAAACGCGTCAGGCCCCGTTCTGCGCTGATGTCAAATCGCGTTCTCCTGGCGCTCGATCCAATAACACGATACACCCTGACCGGCGCTTCCTTGCCCTTGATCTTTTTCTCTCCCAGGGCCTCGAAACGAAACATGCCCTGGGTACGGCTAAAGATCTCATGGGTGACAAAGGTGGTCCCGGGTTCTGCCAGCCCCTCCATTCGAGAGGCCAGGTTCACGGTATCTCCGACGGCCTTGAACTCGACCCTTAGGTTATTCCCAAGGGTGCCCACGACCACGGGACCGCTGTGAAGCCCGATCCGCATCCGGATCTGGGATGTCTGCCCCAATGACTTTTCATGATCATTGAACCGGCTCATTTCCCGGTGGATGGCCAGGCTGGAACGTATAGCCCGTTCCGGTGCATCCTCAAGTGCAATGGGCGCACCAAAGAGGGCCATGATGCCATCCCCGGTCATCTCATTGACCGTACCCTCGTAGTCATGGACCTTGTGGATCAGGATTTCATAAATGCGGTCCATGATCCCATACGCCTCCTCCGGTCCGGCCTTCTCCACAAGGCTGGTGAAACCCTGCATATCGCAGAACATGACCGTGACATACCGGCGCTCGCCCTCGATCTTGTCCCGTTGGGAGAGGATCTTTTCAGTGAGGCCGCGGGGAAGATACCGTTGAATCTTGTCCAGTTTCTCATCAAAGGAGAGTTCTTTAGGCACCGGGTCTGCGGGGGCAGACAGGGCGTGGCCGCATTGGCCACAGAAGCGGAATTCAGGCGGACAGGGCTCTCCGCATTGCGGGCAGACCCTTTCCAGTTTGGCCCCGCATCGGCTGCAAAACTTGTGATTTTCCGGGTTCTCGCCGTTGCACCTCAGGCATTTCATGAGTCATGCTCCAAAGCTGCCCTTAAAACAGCTCCTAATGGGAAGGGTTGCCCCGAAAATCCGACAATACCCGGTTGATCAGCATGGCTGCCTGTTCCACACCGTTGGTCTTTATGGGGGGGTAGGCAACCTCCTTGCCCATGTTTTGAATGGCCGTTTCCGCCAGGGTTTGGGGCGTCGTTTCAGAATAGCGCATTCGAACCCCGGCCTTATGCCGGTCCAGCCTGCCACAAACATGAATCTGCTGTTCCCAATGACCTTCGAGGGGAAAATAGAGAAATGGCCGCCTGAGGGCGGTCAGTTCAAGGGTACTGGCGCCGCCTGCCTGCACAATCGCTAGGTCACAGGCTGCAAAATGCTCGTACAGCCCGGGAACATATCCCTTGATATCCATTTCTTTCGGAACGTCCAAGGAATCTGGCGATAGACGGGGGCCGCAGACAAGCACCATGTGGAGATCGGATACCCGTTCTTTCATGATGGGAAAGGCCTTTGCGCATAGCGAAAGCAGATCTTTCCCCACACCGGTCCCGCCGATTGAGCAAATCACCAGCGGTTCCTGCCCATAACCGAGCTTCTCCCGGATCATGGCCTTATCCATGTATTCAGAAGGATCAAACGGCAATACGTACCCCGTAAAATGACACATCTTTTCGGCAACTTCACGACAAGTGGGGCGACGGAACCCGAGACTTGCCTCAGGCACATCCTCCAGTTCACCGACGAAAAGAGCGGCGTTTCTCTTCTCCTCATAAAAGGGAATACCTTTGGCCCATTCCCCATTCCACATATAAATTCCAAGCTTCTCGACAGGGTTCCAGCTCATGGCAAAGTCGCCGACAAAGTCGTAAATCATCATGAAGGGAGCGGCTATCCGATCCCGCAACTCCTTTCTTTTTTTCAGGGCGATGTATATCTCATAGGCCTCATCTGCGATGATGAGGTCGAACTTCTCACTGGTAACAGCCTGTTCGAAAACCTTCACGTTTTGTTTCCAACTGCCCATCGCTTGAAATAAATATTTCAGGAGATTGAGACGGAAGCCCTTTTTCGCACTTTTCTCAGCAGAACCCGTATCATCGGCATAAGAACCGATGTTGGGATGCAGCGACTCCCCTGCTTCCTTGAGCCACGTGCTCGCGGGCGGGCCAGCCAGCCAGGATATCCCCATATCGGGATTTCCCTTTCGAAGTTCCCTGGCAATGGCCAGATCCCTGATGGCATGACCCAGCCCCAATGAACCGCTGATAAAAAGGACTTTTTTCTTCGACATGATTGACCTCCTGTTTTCCAGAGATCTCGCTTTGATCATCGTAATGAGGATTAAGTCCAGGGGCTTTCCAGTCTCATGTTAGGATGAGCTTGGCTTTGTTTTTGGGTATGTCTGAGTGTCTCCTGGCAGGAGGACCTCATCCCGTCAGGAGACAGGTGGGACAATTTTGAGGAGATGTGTCACCGTTAACCTCCCTGATAGAGGTCAGATGGTTGGTGAGAATGCTTGATGTCGAATCAGATGATAAAAAGACACGTAAGTCAAGAAAAAACGGCTTACCATAAATTCCGGCTTATTCACTCTCAGTCAGATCACAGCTCTGATCTTGCGGGGGCAATCGCGAAGCTTTTAAGAAAAGTATTATCCGGATCCAAAATCTTGTGATATTCATCACGCTGGCGGCTTGGGCCAGCCTGGCAGAATGATCCCGTTGTTCGAGTCGCGCTCGCATTTTGTTTTCTTCTGGAAACCGAAAAGATTTTGGCACACCAAAACCCGGAACCTGTGAACGCTTACAGGATTTCTTGAATTTTTCAGCGGCTGACCTTCCAAGGGAGATGAAAGCGCTTCCCTCCTGAAACACCAGCTCGACCCCGCGGTCCCGGGATCGCCCGCCGGACGCCTGAATGAAGAAGAACCTCTCCTTATCGCTGACCAGCACATCATCGCTGAGACTGAAAGGCAAAACGTCGGCGCCCTAAGATCACCTGGAGGGGCAGGTCCAGACCGGCGAGCACATCAAATCCGGTGCCGTCGGGCATCTGGATGTCGAGAAACACCGCATCCGGTCGCGTTTTGCCCAGCACTTGCCGGGCCTCATCCACCGTGGCGGCCTCGCCCACAATCACCACGTCCGGGTATGCGGATAGCAGGTCCCGCATGTTTTCCCTTGCCAGGGGTTCGTCATCAACCATGACGACGCGTATCGATTTCATGGCCTATTCCGAAAATATCGGGCCGTACCCCCTGCATCGAGATCCGCACCCAAAATGATAAGGCAGTCGTTGTGGATTGAGGATCTCATCACCCTCGGGCGTCTTTCTCCGACGCTATGATAGTGAGGCAGGTCGCATGAAACAGGAGGTTCCGCCCCAGGGTGGATCCCCCCTTAATTCCTCTTCGGCTGGATATGGCATACGTGCTGCCTGCGGGGTGCGAACCGGTCCGGACCCTCGGAAACAGGTCTTCCTACGGACAGGGCGAGCTGCTTCAACATGCCTGCGTAGATCCATTGATGAAAAGGATACAGCCCATACCAGTAGACCATTCCCCAGAGACCCCTTGGCAGAAACCGGGAGAGGAGCTGGAGTTCCGTCCGGTCTTTCCCGAGGGGATACACGCGAAACTCCATCACGGCCTCCCCGGGAAGCCTCATCTCCGCCAGCAGCTTCAGGTTCAACGGCGCATCCATGTCCAGGACCCGCCAGAAATCGAGGGCGTCGCCGATCCTCAGTTCAGACGGATCCCGTCGACCCCGCCTCAGGCCGATGCCGCCGGCCAAACGATCCAAGGCGCCGCGGAGCTTCCAGAGAAAATCGCCAAAATACCACCCCGTCTCTCCCCCGATGATCCGGATGCGGTTCCAGACCTCCTGACTCGACGCCTCTATAACCGCACGATATCCGCACTCGTAGATCGTCCCCCCCGCATAGTCCGCATCCCCGCATTGGGTCCACTCCGGCGCCTCAAGTGGGCCGGCATCCGACCAGCAGGTTTCCACGCATTGCTGCCGAACCCGCTGAAGGGCGAAGCGGATGGCCTGGCGACAGCTGATCAGCTCTTGAGGGATCAGCTCGCGAATGCTCGTTTCTTTACACACCACCGGGTTTTTCAACCCATCGATGAGGGGACGTGCGATGGAGGATGGAACGGGCGTCACCAGATGGACCCACCAGGAACTGAGACGGGGCGAGAGGAACTTGACCGGGATAATGATGCGTCTGGAAAGTCCCGCCTCCTCTGCATAGAGTTGGATAAGCGATTCGTAAGTCAGGATATCCGGGCCGCCGATATCGAAGCGTCTGCAGGCAGTCTCTTTGTTCTCGAGACACCCTTTCAGGTAACCCAGGACGTTTCGAATCGCAATCGGCTGACAAGGGGTTCGCACCCATGCGGGCGTGGTCATGACCGGAAGGCGCTCGGTCAGATATCGGAGCATCTCAAAGGAGGCGCTCCCTGAGCCCAGGATAACTGCCGCGCGAAGAAAGGTGACCGGGACCGTGCCCGATTCCAGTATCCGGGCCACCTCGGTCCTCGAACGGAGGTGCTCGCTCAGATCCGGGCCGTCTTCACCAAGCCCTCCCAGATAAATAAGCCTCTCGACCCGGGCCGCAGCACAGGCATCCGCCATGTTGCGGGCTGCCCTGCGGTCCGCCTCGGCAAAATCCCTGGTGCGGGACGTCATGGAATGCACCAGATAAAAGGCCGCCCAACACCCAAGGGCTGCCCGTTTCAAGGAATCCGCGTCAAAAACGTCTCCCTTTATCAACTCCACATTCGGGTGTCGGGCCCAGGGACGGCAGCTGAGCTTGGCCGTTGAACGTCCCATGACCCTGACCCGGTATCCCGAATCGAGCAGCAGAGGAACCAGTCGGCCGCCCACATATCCGGTTGCCCCCGTAACCAAAACCGGTTCGGATCTCATCCGTCTATCCCTCCTCAGATACGTCGATATATCGCTTGAAGCTGCTATGAATTTCCAAAGATGGGGCCATCGGTACCCAGGTGGCAGGAGTAGCAGCCAAAACCCTTGCGAGTGATGTTGCTGAAAAGAGAAATACACGAAACCCGGCAGATTGTCAAGAGCGCGTGCATCCCCTGCTGAACGACCGGATTGTCATGAGACCATGGTCAAGTTTAATCCACCGATTCGAGTATAGCCGTGTTCGATATCTGCAACTTAATAATTGCCTTATCGCCAGATTTTCTGTCACAAAAAACAAGAAGAGGATGGTGAGAGGGTGACGTCTTTAATTTGGAATAATGGAAGTATGGAATGATGGAATAATGGGTTTAAGGAAAAAAACCTTTCCTGGGTGATCCAGGTTCCTTTCCCAACCTTCCAGTATTCCAGGTTTCCAGTATTCCAACATTCCAGATGTCTGGCAACATCAAACCCCATTGATAATAAAAAGTCACTCGAGAGCCACTTTGGTTGCGGTTACCCGCTTTAGACTGCGTTGATGGCTAACCTTGATTTGTGAACGGGAAACCTGTGAACGCTTTCGAAATCGGATACACAGATAATCTTCCCCCGGTCGCATAAACAGCAATTCCGTTGAGGGCGTCTCATGTAACCCCCAACGGAATTGCTGAGGAAAAGAACAAACGTTATGTTATCCCACAATTGTCCAGTATGGATCGGTAACGGCGGGCAAGAGTTCAGTTTCCTTAATCTGTTGCATCCCATCCATTAACCAGACGCTTACGGTTCCCGCCGTTGAGATTTTTGCCAAATTCTGTGGAAAATCCGCTTCACTCCGTATATAATCTCTATTTGTAACCGTTCACGGGTTCAAAGGTTCAGGGGTTTAGGTCTGAAGATCGATATGCCATCAGCGCGAGCCCGCATTCGTCACTTCCAGCCACGGAATTGGCCCTCGAATAGGCGCTTATTGCCAAATAAATCCTGTGCCAGGTTCGAATCAGGTCGCTGTTGTTGCTTTTGCCCTCAACCTGGAACCCTAAACCCGGAACCTGTGAACGCTTACCTTTATTTTTATGCCGCGGCATGGGTATTTTTCCTGAATCCTGCAAGGTATCACAAGTCGCCTTGACGACACGAGGTGTTCGTTTTGTGCTTCTGAAAATGTGGTTGACTCACTCTCACACGCGGATAAAACAACCTCAATAAAAAGGACCGTATCGAAAGAAGAGGGCATGAAACCGGAACATCAGACATCGAGAGCCGACCAATTTATATGAAATATCAAAAAGATATGAGTCTCGACGCCCTTCCTTTCGAGCTTCGACTCATCGTGTGGTGTCTTCGGACCGCTTCAGTCCATGAGGACGGTACCCATATCCAGGTCTTGTGCAGAAGAGGCATGGATTGGGATTCCTTTGTCAGACTGGTCGACCACCACCGGGTGATTTCTCCTGTGTATCAGAAGTTGAAGCAATTCGCAGGAAACTGCATTCCGAAACCGGTACTCAAGACGTTGAGAGACGGTTACCGTAGACACGCGCAGCAGGTCCTTGCGAAGACCGGGGAATTGGTGCGCATCGTGAAAAAGTTTCAGGAAAGAGGGATTCCGGTTCTGCCGTTCAAAGGACCTGTTTTGTCCCTCCAGGCCTATGGTGAGCTGGTTTCGCGTCATGTGGGCGATCTGGATATTATGGTCCCTCCGGAGCAGGCACTGGTGGCCCAAGAGATCCTGTTGCATCAGGGTTATCATCGAACGCATCCTGATTTTGAACTGACGCAGAGGCAGGCTCTGGAATACCTCAAGAACATCCACCACTTTGGCTATTTTTCACAGGAAAAAGAGATCCGTGTCGAACTTCACTGGCGTTTTGGATCCAACCGGACGCTTTTTCCTTTGGATTTTAATGCGTTGTGGAAAGACAAACAAACCTTGCAACTTGGAGGCGTCTCTGTGGCAACGCCGTCTCTTGAGAACACGATGCTCCTACTGTGTGTTCACGGCGCTCAGCATGCGTGGTTCCGTCTGTTTTGGGTCAATGATATAACCCAACTCATGGCGAAAAATAGTGCTAACGACATCGACTGGGGCAGGTTGATGAGGCGTGCGGACCGATTAGGCATTGAGCGTATGGTGGCGGAGGGAGTGATCCTGGCCAATCTGTTTTTTGGCGCTTTTTTGCCGGAACCGGTTCGTGTTTTCGCTGAAAAGGATAAGAATGTTCGTCGCCTTCTGACTATGGCCCAATATCTTATCAGTATCTCCGCAGGACCTGCGCACAGGCCTTTGACGCAGGCCTATGCTTACATGAAGCTGCATTCCTATCTGCTAAGAAAGGATATTCGGTATAAGATATATTACTGTCTGAAAATTATGGGTCCAAGCGTCTACGATGACTGGCAAAGATTCCCTCTCCCCGATAAGCTTTTTCCTCTCTATTCTTTGCTAAGGCCCTTTACCTGGATTTTTCGTTGGTTTATTCGTGGAACAAATGTGTATCAAAAAAGTCCCACGGATCGAAAGCGGTAAGATGCGATCACTTCAAGCCGAGCGGCATGGGATGCTGATGTCTTATATTCGGACCCTGTTCCGAGATGCGGGGATCAGGCCATGGGTTTCACTTGCCTTGATCGTCTTTCTGGGGTTGACCCAGGGGGTGGGGCTGGTGATGCTCATCCCTTTTTTAGGGTTGATAGGCCTGGGCGGCGCAGAGAGTTCCACCGGGCTTTCGGCACATATGGGTAATATGTTCGAGTGGTTCGGTTTACCATTGACCCTCGTGTCTATCTTATGCCTGTATGTCGGAATTGTGGCCGTCCATGCGTCACTCACCCGTTACCGGGAAGTCCTGAATACCCAGATCATATACGGATTTACCCAGACCCTCAGGAACCGTCTGTATCAGGCCCTCTGCCGCGTCGAGTGGCTTTGTTTCCTGCGCACGAAGGCATCGGACGTGACGCATGTCCTCACGACTGATCTCCAGCGGGTGGGCTTTGCCACTCAGCAGTTCCTCCAGTTGACCGGGACCATTATCATCGCCGGGGTCCATGTCGCCGTCTCCCTCATGATTTCAGTCCCCATGACCCTGTTCGCACTGGCCTGCGGCGCTGGATTTCTCTTAGCGTTCCGTCCGCTCAATCGACGCGCCCATGACGTCGGCAAGGCCTTCAGGGAGTCCATGAATGATCTCCATTCGGCCGTCGCAGAGCACCTGGGCGGCATGAAGATCGCCAAGAGTTTCAGCCTGGAGGAGGTCCACGAGGAGAATTTTCGAAATATCACTCATGACGTCACAGACATGATGGTCCGTTTTACCAGGGTCAATTCGGCCACTCGGATGTTTTATGAAATCGGGGCTGCCGTAGCCCTCGCAGGCTTCTTCTTGATTGCCGTAAAAATCGTACGCATGCCTGTGGCAAGTCTCCTGCTCATCGTTTTCCTGTTTGCCCGCCTCCTGCCCAGGTTCTCCACCATTCAGCAGTGTGTGCAACAGATCGCAAACGCGCTCCCTTCCTTTGAGGCGGTCCTCGAAATGGAAAACCGATTTGAGGAGGCAAAAGAGCAGTCCCCCATCGGTATCGTGACCCGTGCCGCATTAGATAGGGAAATCCGTCTTTCCCATGTCTTTTTTCGCTATGACCGGAACCATGACACCTGGGCCTTGCGGGATGTGAGTTTGGGAATTCCAGCCCTGGACATGACCGCCATTATAGGGCCATCCGGGGCCGGCAAGAGCACCATGGTGGATCTGATCCTGGGGCTCCTTTCACCGGAACGGGGCACGGTGAGCATCGACGGCCGACCCCTCAGCGACGGATTGGTTCACCAGTGGCGGCATTCGGTCGGGTATGTGCCTCAGGATACCTTCCTGTTCCATGATACCATTCGGGCCAATCTTCTCTGGGCCTTACCGGATGCAAAAGAAGATGATCTCTGGTCAGCGCTTCAACTGGCAGCGGCCAGGGAGTTTGTATCCCGATTGCCGGATGGGCTGGATACGGTGGTAGGGGACCGCGGGGTGCGGCTGTCCGGCGGTGAACGGCAGCGGATCGCCCTGGCCAGGGCTCTGCTATTCAGGCCGTCTCTCCTGCTGCTGGATGAGGCCACCAGTTCTGTCGATTCAGAAAGCGAGCGACGGATTCAACAGGCCATAAACCAGCTTCACGGCGCCTTGACCATTGTGGTGATCGCCCACCGATCTTCCACCATAGATCGGGCAGACCGGATCGTTGTGCTTGATAGGGGCCGGATCGTTGAAATTAGAGATGGCGCCGGTTCCCCGAAAACCCACAACCGTGACTACCATCCGTAACCAGAACTTGACATTTCCTTTGTTTTTAAGTAATTTTATTCTGTTTTCTGTAAACGCTAACTGCTCAAAATGAGCAGGGACTGAGGGAAGTTTTTAATGGAGGCCTTATCAAATACAACATCGGTCTATCGTGCGTTTGGATTGAATATCGATTCGGAAATCGGTTTTCTGGATATGCCCCATGTGGAAGGAACGGCGGATGTCGTGATTCGATACGGCCAGGCGCCGGAGGAGATCTCCGATGCAAAGAGCAAGGGGGTACGATACCAGGCAGGGCCGGGCGAGTTTCTCCTTTGGGTAGATAATGTAGCCCGGTACTACGTGACCAATGGCACCCATATCCTCGTTGACAGGGAATCCGGTGCAGCGGACGAAGAAGTCCTGCTCTTCCTCATGGGATCTGCCATGGGGGCACTCTTGCATCAGCGGAAGATCCTGCCCCTGCATGGCAGTGCCATCGAGGTCTCCGCCGAAGGGGTTATCTTCCTCGGCCCTTCCAGCATAGGCAAATCCGCACTCGCCGGCGGATTTCGCAAACGGGGCTATCCTTTGCTGGCGGATGATGTCTGCGCGGTAACCGCCAAGAATGGCGACCATCCATTAATTATTCCTGGTTTTCCTCGACTCAAGCTGTGGGCCGATACGTTGAACCAGCTTGAAGAGGAAAAAAATGGGCTCAAGCGTGTTAGGCTCGATCAGACCTTCGATAAATATTTTGTTCCTTTTAGTCATGCAAGTGACAGTCCCACTCCTCTCAGATCAGTTTTTGTCCTCGAGACGACCAACACGGACGCATTCGAGGTCATCCCTCTGAAAGCCGGGGAAAAACTGGATCCCCTTCTCAACCACACCTACAGACCCCGCTTCCTGGAAGGGCTCGGCGGGAAGAAGGAGCACTTCAAACAGTGTTCCCAAGTAGCAGCCAAGGCAGCCGTAATCAGGGCTGTCCGACCGAGGATGGGTTTTCGCCTTGATGAACTCTTGGACCTGATAGAAAGGAATTGGTAACCGTGGGCGGCATCATCTGGCTGGCCTCCTACCCCAAATCGGGGAATACCTGGTTCCGGGTGTTTTTGGCTAACCTGCGGGGGAAAGAGGACGGGCCTGCACAGATTAACAACCTGAACGACACTCCCATTGCAGGCGCGCGCGGGGTGTTTGATGATGAAGCAGGGATCGAGGCCTCCGACCTGACCACGGACGAGATCGACCGGCTCCGACCTGAAATCTATGGACAATTAGCTGCGAATGCCGACGAAATTCTGTTCATGAAGGTCCATGATGCTTATGCATTAAATAATGAAAACATCCCTCTGTTTCCGGAAGAAGCAACCGTCGGAACCATCTATATTATTCGAAATCCCTTGGATGTGGCCATATCTTTCGCCCATCACTCGGGCTGGGACTATAACACATCCATCTCACGAATGGCGGATGAAAACTTTGCCTTTTACGGCAAACCCGAAAGACTGCACAAGCAGCTTCGCCAAAAACTTTTGTCCTGGAGTTCTCATGTGAAAAGCTGGACCCAACAGGCACCCTTTCCCGTCTGCGTCCTGCGCTATGAAGACATGAAGCAGAAACCTGCAGAGACCTTTGAAAAGGCCATCAGATTTTCAGGCGTGGAATATGGGAGAGAAGCCATTCTGAAGGCACTCAAATTGTCTTCTTTTCAGGAACTTCAGAGTCAGGAAAAGGAAGGTAGTTTTAACGAGAAAAGCCCGAGTGCCCAACTCTTTTTCAGAAAAGGAGAGGTCGGAGCTTGGCGGGAAGAGTTGACCAAGAAACAGGCCGGACAAGTCATTCACGACCATGCAGAGGTCATGCGCCAATTCGGGTACCTGGGACCGAACGACGAGATTATTTATTGAGAGATTTTATGACCCTGGTAACCAAGTTTGTCAAAAAACCGCATACAGATCAAATCCTTTACCTCGAAGCCGCCTTCTGGCTCGGAGTCTCAAGACTCGCAATCCTCACTATACCTTTCAGGCGTATTGCGCCTTTTTTGGGGACCCACATGGCCAGCTCTGATGAAATTAAAGACAGACAGGTTGTCTTAGGCGTTTCCCGGGCCATAGGAACTATGAGCCGTTACGTGCCTTGGGAATGCAAGTGCCTGGCCCAGGCCATCTCCGGAAAAATGATGCTCCAAAGAAGACAGATCTCCTCCACTCTCTACTTAGGGGTAGGCAAAAAGGCGGACGGCGACCTGAACGCCCATGCCTGGCTCCGCGCAGGGGATATTATTATCTTAGGGAGTGGCGGCTTGGAACGGTTTTCCGTGGTGGCAACGTTTGCCTAACCGTCCAGAAACTGCGAGGCCCTGTGCTTCTCTCATCTTTCGGCATGAGAAAACATTTGAGACGATTCTATCATCGGGCTGTGTTTTTGCGGAAATGCGGAAATGATGAAACAAATCCGTGTTATCTGAGGCCCCTGAAGTGGCATGAGATGGATGGAGGAATAAAAAAATCACCGCGATTTTAAAACAGCCACGCGGCACGAAAACCCTGGCCCACAGGACCAGGGTTTTCGTGCCGCACTAAAGAACAAGATACCAGAAAGCAAGAGGAATATATTTACCTAAGCCGCTTCCAGTAAAATATATTCTGCTGTGGATGAGGTGACTGCCAGGAATTATCCTTGCTGGACATTCCCTATCTCATCGCAGCTTACTCCATCTCCCTCGGAATAAAAATCGCCGTATCCTGTAAACAATTGCATTGATGGACGCGCTGCTCAACTAAAAAACAATCCATCGCTTCCTGGGGGGGTACTCCCCGTCTCTGTATCGCGAGAGGTTGACAGCGTGCGGACTCTCGGAGGCGCCCAAGGGGCTTTTCCCCGACTGTCGCTGTTCACCATCTCAGCCACGTCCGCATCAGTCCAAACCTCACCCCGGTCCATTCCCTTACTTTCCATCATATTAATCCTCCTTGTCAGATGTTCGATTAGATGTCCATGACTCATTATCTTTACAGCCAAGACCTCATTGATCTAATTAGTGTCTAAACGAAAACCCGGAAATTCAAAACGGGTGGAAGAGAAAAATTGGTTTTATTAATTTTAATTATATTCTATCAATTCGGAATTCACAATAGTGCCTAAACGGGATTTTCGTTCATGCACTAATTATATTGAAACTAATTCTAATTGTCAATACTTTTATCCCTTATGCAGCAATTCTCATTTTACCTTTGGTACTGATGCAATCCGTTCGTAGTAGGGCCGTTAGGCCCTAAACAATCGCCTGACGGCGACAGTACGAGCGGGATCTGTGGCACCATTGATCACAAAATGAGAATTGCTGTCCCTTATGCCCCCTCCACATAATGAATAAACGCACCGACAGCCAAGCCTCGTAGAAGTAGAAATCGATACGTTTGGAACACGGAATTCTGTTCCCAGCCGCTTTCCGGCCAGTTTTCCATAATCTTACGCATCCGTTTCAAGTCTAAAAAGTGGGGCGCGTTGGCAGAAATATCGAGACGATCAAGCCATTTGTTGATTTCATCTCGCGCTGCAAATGTGCCCTCGTACCAGTCTGCCGCTTGAAGACCTCTGGTCTTCTGGGAAAGTATCTCCGGCGGCAGCACATCCTGCATCATCCGATGGAGTAGTCGGCGGGGTTGCCCATTTTTCAGGTATTGATCTTCTGGAATAGCCAGACAAAACGTCACCAGACGCAAATCGATGGTCGGGTCGCGTATTTCAATGCCATTGCAGGCGACAGAGGGTGCAAAAAAATCACCTGGGTCAATTCGATATATTCCCTCGGTGCGCATTCGCCAACCATCGACCGAGGGACGACGGGAACTAAGGTCTAAGCCGGCCTGGTGTGCCCGTTCCAATAGATTTGTTCGGCGGATAAGATCCGGGTGAATGGCCGAATAATCATGAGGCTTTAACCGGCGCTGGCCTCTCCGGCCCCTGAAGGCATGCCAGATCGGAACCGGCACAAGGCGACCAACAGATTCGATCAGTACCCCTTGCGGCCGCATGTCGGTATTGCGGATCAGCGCACGCGCCTCAGTCAACCACTCAATCCACCTGCCTCGGCGCAGCAGGTAGGCTAAACGGGGCCAGCCGTTGTAGGATATGGTCCAATTTCCTCTTTGACCGGTGAGCAAAATCCTGGCCCCGCGTTGGGCCGCTTCAGCTTCTATGCCATCGACCCAGACATTGTTGCAAGGATTTAAGGGGGCCCGATCCATTATTTCCACCTTTTCCCTCAGGCCGTCTAGGGGCGTTCGGTTGCCCGATCTAAACAAGATGTGTTCGATATTGGGAAAACGCGCCGCCAGGGCCGCTGCTGCCGGTCCTTCGTCCGCATGGCGGCCTCTGGGCACAGGCCCATCAAAGCCCTCTCTGGGCACAGCGGTAAATGCAAGCAGCTTTTTGCCCTGTTTTTGTAACAACCGCGCCGCCGTGGCGGTAACGGTGGAGCTGTCCAGGCCGGAACTGAGGTGAGACGCCACTTCGCCCGCACTTCGCAGCCGGCAGGCTACCGCCTTGTCCAACAATTCACGGGCGGCTTCCACATACGCATCATCGTTCTTCAGAATGATCCGGTGTTCCGGATCAAAGCGATGATAGCGCCGGGCATGAACCCGGTCATCTTCCAGCACCAGCAGATGACCTGGTTCAACGCGAAATATATCTATATAAAAACTTTCCGGTCCCTTCATGGGCAACAGGGCCAGGTAATCGGCCACGCGTGCTTCACACAAGGCCCGGGGCACTTCGGGAAGGGCAAGAAGCCCCTTGGGAAGGGTGGCAAAGGCGAAAAAACGGCGGTTTTTGTACCAGTACAGAGGTCGATGTCCCAAGGGATCCCGCGCCAGAAAAAGACGTTTGACGCTGTGTTCCCACACAGCAAAGGCAAAATCTCCCAGCAGGTGTTTGAGACAATCCTGGCCCCAACGCTCATAAGCTTCCAGAATAAAAACGCTATCCGCCATTAGACGGGCCTGGCGGGAAGGGATATTCAATGCCTCGACCAGTTCTTCTCGGTTGTCGATGCGAGCGTCCGCGACCAGAATCAAGCGCCCGTCCTGGCTTTTAAGCGGCTGGCAGTCAAAGGCATCCTCAGGGGTAATGCGACGCAGGGTTCGCAGTAAAACTGCGCCCCCACCATGCCACACATGCTGGGCATCCCGGCCGTAGGGTCTGAGCACATTCTGCATGCGTTCGAGGACCACTGGCTCGACCGGCTTTTCATCGAAGTGAATCAGGCCTGCAATAGCAGTCATCAAAAAAACCTTACATGGTTCATCTAATTGTGCGCTTGAAGTATCTTATCATCATCCAACTCATTCAAAAATTTCAACACATCTTTTTCACAGGTCCTTCGGTCCACCTCATATCGGCCAAGGAGTGTGTCCACCAGGTCGGATACCTTGATTGGTTCTTCTATGAGTTCCCAGATGCGGCTTCCAATGTCGTCGAGGCCGTAATATTTGCCGTTTTCGATGCTCATCATGACGGTCTCTCCGTCAATGTCGCTGGCGACAACCTCTTCAACCCGGCTGATGATGGTGTCAGTTGTGATTTCTTTTTTTTTCATGATAAGCCCTTATGGTAACGTGGTGAATCTCCAACAGTAAGCCAACCATCTTAATCATAAGGGGATAGTACCTGACGCCATTATTATTGTCAATCAAACTTGACGGCCAATACGACACACGGTTTATCTGTGTCTGCATTTTTAACCGGAAATAGACTTTGGGATTCTTTCAGCGGATATTCTCAGGTGGGAAGTCGCGAAAAATGTATTGATCCTGTTGGTACGGGCAGCAAATTCCGTTGACGAGATCTAACAAAAGAATCAACGGAATTTGCCGCCGAAAAAGATGAAAGTTTGTGCTATCCCACGATGTCCCAGCTCAGATCGGTAACGGCCGGGAGGATCGCCGATTCGCCAATTTTGTTCGTCCCATCCAGGAACCAGACCTTATTGGCGCCTGTGGAGCTGTTTCGCCAGAGGATGTCGGGGTGGATATCACTGTTAAAGTCGCCAATACCCACGATGGTCCAATTCTGATCGGGTTCCATGGTAGTCGAGGCATTGCCTATATAGGTTACCCCGTCCATGTACCAGACGACATTCGCTCCGGATACGCTGTTTCTCCAGAGGATGTCGGGCTTGCCATCGCCACTGAAGTCACCCGTATCCATAATCTGCCAGCTCAGATTGATAATGGTAGGAAGCGGTCCATTGCCTTGAATGGTTATTCCGTTCATATACCAGACATAACTATATCCCGCCGCGATGTTTCTCCACACGATGTCAACTTTGCCATCAGAGTTGAAATCGCCCGTACCTACAATTTTCCAGGTCAGATTGGGAACGGTGGAGAGGGGCGCTTCCCCGATCTTCGCATTTCCATTCATATACCATACCCTGTTCTGCCCGGTCGAACTGTTCTGCCAGAGGATATCTATTTTGCCATCAGGAATGTTAACGCCCGGGGCGCCGAAATCACCTCTGCCCACAATTTTCCAATTGAGATCGGCTTCTGCGGGTATCTCCGCACTGTCAACAGAGGTTGTCCCATCCATGTACCACAACGCGTTGGAACCCGAAGCGTTGTTCCTCCAGATAATATCCGCTTTGGTGTTGGGGTCCAGGACGATGGCACGCATCATGTCATGTTCTTCATGGCTGAGAATATGGCAGTGCCACAGATATTCATGGCCGAAGTTGTGCATCACATTTTCCACCAGTGGGTCCATCTGATTACCCGTCACCGGATCCAGTTGGGAAAAACCGACTTGCGACCCCATGGGATAGGCAGGATTCAGCGGGCGGATGCTCTCCGGAACGGTAAAGGGGAAGAACATGCGCGCCGGTCTGATGGCAACAATGGTGTCTTCCAGCGGGCTGATCCGGACCGTGTCTTTCCAGCCGATCTCATTGGGATCGGGGAGATATATGAATCCATCCCATCCGACCCGGTTGAGCACTTGCACTTCGAAGAAATGAAAGTGAACAGGATGCGTATCTACCCCGTTATGGGTGATCTTCCAGATCTGTACCTGATCCCGCGCCACGATTTCCGTGGGTGGATCCACAAAGTTTTGAAGAACAAAGGTCTGAATTCCCGCAAAGGTAAATGCCAGTTCCAGACCCAGATTGGCGCTCATACGTCCAAATTCATCAAAGGTTTCCCCCATTTCATCCTGAATGGCCTTGGGCTTTATGGGGTAGTCGCTTACGATGGACCCGTTTGTCTTCATGAAACTCAAAGAGGTGTCCGTGATCCTGGACACCCCCCAGTTGGGC
>Ga0209270_1001204_pt1 | contig 39495 bp, 36 predicted proteins | sample MTBAKSrepl1MetaG_FD_187456 | JGI IMG/M metagenome (GOLD analysis project Ga0209270, IMG submission 187456) | Enrichment culture microbial communities from Arthur Kill intertidal strait, New Jersey, USA, that are MTBE-degrading - MTBE-AKS1... | ecosystem: Environmental > Aquatic > Marine >... | reverse complement strand
GACGTCAGTTTCGCCTTTGACATGTCCACCAGGAACTACGTCATGTCCAGGGGCAAGATCATCGCCGAAGGCTCGGCCGCCCGGCTTTTGGGCGACGAACTGATCCGCAAGACGTACCTGGGCCTGTAGGGTGCATTGTGCATGCTAACGGGACCAAGCGAAGATAAAAATTCATAAAAAGGAGACGTCGTGCCGGAACAGACTATTCTAACGGAGCAGCGCGGTCGGGTTTGCACCCTGACCATGAATCGTCCCCGGAAACTCAACGCCTTCAACTTAGAGATGGCTGGAGAGTTGCTGGAGGCCCTGGAGCGGATCGCCGCCGATGAAAATATTCGGGTGGTTATTTTACAGGGTGCGGGGGGGCATTTTTCTTCCGGGGCCGATATGGCCCTCCTCGCCCAGGACACCACCTCACCCGAGCACCTTCAGGGTATGAAGCGCCTGAGCAGGCTCATTCGGACCATGAGGGAACTTCCCCAGCCGATTATCTGCAAGGTCCGGGGCGTGGCCTATGGCGTGGGCGTTAATTTGGCCCTGGCCGGCGACCTGGCCCTGGCGACGGAAAATGCCCGGTTTTGCGAGGTTTTCGTCAATATCGGCGTTATCCTGGACGGCGGCGGCCATTACTTTCTGCCCAGAAGGGTCGGCTTGGCCAAGGCCCTGGAACTGGCCCTTTTAGGTGACGAGGTCAGCGGTCGGCAAGCGGCCGCCATGGGCCTTATTCATCGCTCGGTCCCTGATGAAGAATTGGACCGGGCTGTCGAGACCCTGGCCGGAAAGCTTGCGCAAAAGTCTCGGATGTCCATGGCCTTGATCAAGGAAGGTCTGGAGGGAAGTCTGGATATGTCCCTGAATGAGGTCCTCGAATGGGAAGCCGCTCACCAGTCCATAATGCTTCGGACCAGGGAACACAAAGAGGCCGTCCAGAAATTCCTGACCTCCAAGAAAAAGAAAGATAAATAAAGTTTTTGCCGTGATCCTGCCGTAAAAGGGGGCGGCGCCGGATATGGCTGATAAAAAATTTGAGTTGGAATTGGCTGGCGCAAACAGGGAGCGCGCTTATCCCCCGGGCCGGATCAAAATCGCCCAGGCCTTGAGGATCCTTCTGGAAAACAACGATTTTGTTTCCATCACCACGGCCGAAATCGCCAAGACCGCCGGGGTGACCGAGGCCCTTATTTACAAGTATTTCAAGGATAAGAGGGATTTGCTCCATCAGGTCCTGGCCGAATATCTGGCCTACTACATTGATCGGGCCGAATCCGACCTCAAAGGCATCAAGGGCGCGCTGAATAAGATTCGCAAAATCATTTGGTCCCATATAAACGTTTACGCCACGGACCGGGTCTTCGCCAAGATCATTCTCATCGACGTCCGGAGCTCTTCCGATTACTACACCAGTGAACCTTATAGGACCTTGAAAAAATATTTCGATATGCTAAGGAGCATTATCAAGAAAGGCATCGCCGACGGCGAATTCCGTGACGACCTCACTCCTTCTTTTATCCTTCAAGCCATCTTGGGCGGGATCGAACAGGTTTGTCTCAGCCGGGTGGTCTTCAACCGGGAGATCGATCCGGATGAATTGACCGAGCACCTATGTGAATTTATTTTTCACGGCATCGCCCGGGAGAGAAGTAACGGCTAGTCACCATCTCCCTTGACCGACGCCTTCCACCTCATAGGCGGCGTCATATTCGGCAAGCCCCTGACCGATCCGGGCGCGGGTCGAAACAACGCGGCCGACAGGAGAGAGGGTTGGTTGAGCCCGGCTTGATCGATGAGCCCCGGTTGCACGGCCTTGACCATTTTCACAAATCCGCACATAGGACGGAATTATAAAATCGGATAGGAGGCGGGTATGACCAGAGCTTGGTTCCAGGAAGAGCATCAAATTTTTCGAGACGCCTTTCGCAAGCACATGGAGCGGGAAATATTGCCTTTTATTGATGACTGGGAAACCCAGAGGATGGTGCCCCGGTCGGCCTGGAAAAAGATGGGCGATCAGGGTTATCTCTGCCCCTGGCTTGAAGAGGAATACGGCGGAGCCGGGGTGGGGTTCGAGTACTCGATCATCATCAACGAAGAGCTGGCCCTGGCCAATGCCAGCAGTTTCACGGTGGGCCTGCACAGCGATATCATCGCTCCCTATATCCATTCGTTCGGCAGTGAAGAACAGAAAAAGAAATGGCTGCCCGGCTGCGCCAGCGGCGATACCCTCTTGGCCATCGCCATGACCGAGCCGGACGCCGGTTCGGACCTTCAGGCCATTAGGACCACGGCCGTCCGGGACGGCGATCATTACGTGATCAATGGCCAGAAAATCTTCATTTCCAACGGTATGTGCTGCGATCTGGTCATCGTCGCGGTCAAGACCGACGTCAAGGTCTCCCCGCCGTGGAAAGGCGTGAGCCTGATCGCCGTTGAGGACGGGACGCCCGGTTTTATCAAGGCCAAGAAGCTTAACAAGATGGGCGCCCACATGCAGGACACGGCCGAGTTGTTCTTCGAAGACTGCCGGGTCCCGGCGGCCAATCTCCTGGGCGAGGAGGGCCAGGGCTTCGTTTACCTGATGCAGAAACTCCAGAGGGAGCGTTTGGTCGCGGCCATCTGGGCCTGGGCCGGGGCTCAGGCCATGTTGCAGATGGGTGTGGACTATGCCCGCCAGCGGCAGATTTTCGGCCGGCCGGTCAGCCGGTTTCAGCATAACGCCTTCAAAATCGTCGAGATGGCCACCGAGGTCGAACTGGGCCGGGCCTTCGTGGACGAACTCATCCAGGACCATCTGGACGGCAAGGATATTACCATGAAGGTGTCCATGGCCAAGTGGTGGACCACGGAGATGGCCAACCGGGTGGCCTATCACGCCCTTCAACTCCACGGCGGTTACGGCTTCATGGAGGAATATCCCATCTGTCGGGCCTATCGGGACGTCCGCGTCAGCACCATCGCCGCCGGGAGCACCGAAGTGATGAAGTCGATCATCGCCGGCATGATGAAGCTTTGAAGGGGAAGACCGGAGAGTGTTGCATTCAAATTTTCAGCGGGTGGTCGATGACGCCGGTCCCGGAGCACGCCGATTCAAGGGCGGCCTTGAGTTCCCCATCAAGACAATTTTTCAAAAGGAGCCCCGATGGTTTGACGGCCTTGGCTCGTTTTAAGTTCTTCTCATCCATATAAGCCGTTAGAAAAATAATCGGGATGTCCACGTTGGCGCGGATCAGTATGGCCGCTTCGATGCCGTCCATCCTGCCGCACAGGGCCACGTCCATGAGGATGGAATCAGGTTTTTCCTGTTTGGCCAAGCGGACGGCCTCTTCGCCCGAAGCCGCCTGGCAACAAACCTGATAGCCCAAGTCCTCGACCCGTTCCCTCAAATCCGCCAAAATGATGTATTCGTCCTCGACGATCATTATCTTGGATTTGGCCATAGATTTCCATTGGTTGTTAAATCAGTTATTTCGAATTTTCGATTGATTGAATTAAAGAGCAAATAGAAGGCCAATTCTGCTTTTAATCAGGTAACAAACTGTCTTAATTGGATTTATTGATCGAGAATCCGTCGGATCGAATCGGGAATGGTCCTGATGATGATTCGTTTCGTTACAAAAGTAAGGATTTGGAAAGAAAAAAGTGTTTCTTTTCGTTACGCGCAGCCGGATTGGCCGTCAGGAAAAAATGGGATTTGAAAATAAGCCGGCGAAAAAATGCGGCGTGAAACCGAACCGATATGAATCATGACTCTCGGCCCTTGATCGGCTCCAAACTCATTATTCGGTCTGGGGGCGCAGGTCAAAGGTGTATTTATAAATGGAATGGGAGACCACGTAATTGTAGTCCATGTGCCAGGGCGACGGCCGGCCCCTTTCCCTGAGGTTGGCGATTTCCTTTTCCACCTCCGGTCGGTCGATGTGGTTGAAATAGAAAGTGGTGTCCCGCTCAGGCTTGGCCAGCAAGTACATATGGGTGATCTTGGTGCTTTCCTTGTCATAAAGACCGACCACGGCATAATTAAGCCAGCCGTAAGCGGCTGCTCCGATTATGGACAAAAAGATCATATATATTAATGCTTTTCTCAGCATAGGCCTGTACCTGCCCTTTGGTCTATCTTAACACCCTGAAAGAAAGAGTGGATTTAATCTACGTCATCCGGACGGGTTGGGTCAATGAACAATTTAACCTTCCAGGGTGAACCGGCTGTTCATTAAGGAAGGGGACGGAGCTCCGCCCAGTTGAGCCAGTGAGCGCGGCCTAAGCGGAGCTCCGGTAGGTAAAGAAGGGTAAGAAAGTGAATGATTTCTCATTCTGCCTTAAATATATACCCTCGCGGTCAGTTTGCAAGGGGGTCGATCAATTATTTGGGGGTTCTATGGAAAATAGTAATTATTACAAATGGTAAGACAAGAAAAATTAAAGAGTATTTCTGCTCCGGTGAAAGCCGCTCTATTTTTGAGTAATTTTTCATTGACCACCAAGCAGAAGGCGTCTTGCTCAAAAAACAAGCCTGAAGTAATATGCGGAAGACCAGGGCCTAAAAGGTAGCGGCGGCGGGAAGGCTCCGGCCGTTTGGAAAGTCAGACCAGACGGCCTGAACGGCTGGACCCATTTTATATCGCCGGACGCCGATCCCTCTGGTTGATCGTTGATCAAGGAGGCTGGAGATGCTGGCCTTGGGAGTGAAGATCGCCGGAGCCGCTTTTTTTCTTTTTTTATCCGTGGATTCATTTTACAAGGTTCGGAAAATCAACCGGGAAATCGGTGACGGCTTCCTGAGTCCGGCCGTAGGGCGGACCCTGAGCCGAAAAGCCATGTTTAACGGGATAGTGTTCATGATTATCGCCCTGTTGGCCATTGGATCGTTTTTTATCGAGATCGGACCATTGGGAAAATAGGTTCCGCCAGGACCGACTTGGTTGAAGTGGATTTGACGGTTTTTAGTATATTGATACGGCTGCGGCTTTGTCCGGAGTAAAAAATGGACAAATCCTCGCCTTCCCGGCGGACTTGATCCGGTCTCCTCACTTAACATTATAAAATATCTTATAAAATATCAAAAAGCTTGACTGGATCATCAAAAAGATGTTATTGAACCCTGACTGGATTCGGGGATTCCATCAATTATTTGAGTTGATCAGACCGGCCTAAGGCCCAGGTAGAAAGGACGATGTTTTATGTTGTTTCCCGGCCGTGTCCTCAATCTCAATCCTCTGGTGATCGCCTGTGTGATAATTGCTTTTTGTAGTTTGGTCTTCGGCTGCGCAACCAAGCCGCCGGCCCGCGGGCTCGAGGCTTTGAAGGTCGGAGTTGAAAACGAATCGATAACGGCCAGGACAGGGCAAAATCTGGCGTCCGGGGATCAGGCTGAATTTTCTTTTGATCTAGACCAGTTGCAAGAAAAACAAGTTGGGGCCGGGACGTCTGAGGAGGGCCAGAGCCGGACCCAGTCCATTATGATCACGGCCTATTCGCAAATGGGCAAGGCTTATCGATATGGGGGCGCCTCTCCCACGACCGGCTTTGATTGCGCCGGTTTTGTTCAATGGGTCTTCGCTCAACAGGGGATGAGTCTGCCGCGCAGCACCAAAGGTCAATCAAAGGCCGGGGTCCCGGTGCCTAAAGAAGCCCTTCGGCCGGGCGACCTGCTTTTTTACTGGCGGGGGCGCCATCGACGGTCCAAGCACGTGGGCATTTACACCGGCGAGGGCAAGTTTATCCATAGCCCTCATACAGGCTCCGTGATCACGGAAGACTTGGCTTTTGACCCTTATCACCAAGCTTTGTTCATTGGGGCCCGGCGGGTCTACGACGACCAGGAAGCAGCGCCCTTGGCCCTTGATCGAAAGCGGGTTTTGGTCAGGAAAGCCCTGGCGGCCAACCGCAGCGTGGCCGCCCGCCGGAGCGAGTTAAGCCGTCCTTTGACTTACGTGGTGAAAAAGGGGGACAACTTGTGGAACCTGGCTCGTCGTTTCGGGGTGAGCACAAGCCATTTAATGAAAGCCAACGGTTTGAGCGCCCGGCATATTTTAAATATCGGCCAGAGACTATCAATACCTTGAAACGGAGGCGCCTCGGCCAAGGGCAATTTCCCACCCGCTTTCATAGGTCGTTGACCCCTCGATCCAGGGGTCTCCCGCGGATAAGTTGAATCAGAAGCAGTTTGACCCCAGGATTTCCATCGTTTATCATGCGTCAAATTCCAAGGTTTGGCTGGACGGGACGCGAAACCCGCGGAAAAATGAGTCGTCCGAGACGTAAGGTCCGCTTAAACGAATGCAGCGGACCGGTGTGGGGGTGGAAAAATGACCGAGGTTCGAATGTCGCTTGACCAGTGGGCCGGGCAGGAATCGGCCGGGGCCGCGGCCAAGAACCGGGAACTTCTGGAGGTTTTTAAAAAGGAATGGCGGCAGGGCCACGAGTCCAATCCGCTTCTATTCCCGATGGACCTGCCTCAGGCCGCCTGGAAGGATCAGTTTGACTGGTTCGTGGAAGTGGAAACTTTTTTACCGGCCGAGGGCGGGCTGGTGGAGGAAGTCGTTCCCGCGCCTGAAACTTCGGCGGTCAAATCCGGTGAAGACTTGGAAGCCGGGACGGTGATCCTTGAAGTTGAAGCTGGGCCGTCAAGTCCGGATGAATTAAAGACGGTGATTGTGGACCGGATGCCTCCTTCGCCACCCAAGCCGTCTTTAGACTCGGGAGCCGAAACGAGTATCAGGGACACCGGCCGGGAGGGTGGTGGTCTGGAGGATTTAGGGACCCTGATATTGGAGTCCACGGAAGAGGTTAAGAAACCGACCTCGCTTGAGACTCGGCCGGCTGAACCGGGACTGGTCGATATGGAGTCCGATGAACTCGAAATCGATCTGAGCGCTCTGGTCATCGAGGATGAAACTAGTGGGCCGGGGAAAGAGGCGGTCAGATCGGGCGCCTCGACCGATGAAGAAAAGGTTTTGAAAAAAGAAGGTCTTCCCGCTGAAAAGCCTGGCAAGCCGGAGGCTGAAAAAAAGAAAACCGACACGGACTTGGACCTGGCCGATTTGGAGACCATGGAGTGGCAGGACGAATAACCGGAGGATTTAGGCTAAAGACCGAGCGGGGTGGGGATTGACCCACCCCGCTTGGTTTGGACGTCTTAAATTGGGTTGGGACGACTATTTCGTCCGTTTAATGGACCTAGGCAGTCGGTCGAGTTTGAACACCGTGATGAATTCCTTGTTTACGCTGATCCAGAGCCGCTCGGCGATGATGGCGTTGGTCAAGGAGCCCCGGAATTCCATCCATTCGGCGAAAACGGCCGAATTTTTGGCGACCATGACGAAATCAGGCCTATCAATCTGCCCGGACTGAACGTCCAATTTTCGGTCGTCGATCAAGAGGGCGAAGGTTCCGCCCGGCGTTTTCACTTGGATTCTTCTCTGCCAGCCGGCTAAATCATTCTGAGCCCGCGGGCTGGCGGCCACTTTTGAAGCCAACTGACTGATTTCAGCCAACACCGAATTAAAACCGCGCTTGGCGGCCTCATCGGCCGGAGGCAGGGGAGGCTCGACCGGACTGCTCCAGTCCAGGTCGCTTTCCTGAAGACCCTTGATATTCCTTTTGGCCTCGGGCACTTCCTCGATGGGCACGGCGAATATATCCGTCGGTTTACCCAGGCGTTCGTCCCTGAAGATCAACTTGACCTTGCTGCCTTTTTTAAAGATGCGGGGGGTGAGGACGCCTTTGGTGGTGTAAACGTGGATGGGCAAGGCCGTGTCGGCGCCGTCGAGGAGGACTCGCCCGCGTCCGAAGGGGACTAGGTGCTGAAACAGGGAATGGCCGAAGTAGGTGATCGGCGGAGTCGAGTTCATTACCCCTATGTCGGGCATTTCGATGGATTCGAGGGCTTCGAAGTCACATTCGGGGCAGTAAAGCATGAAAGGGGGGACCCGGACGGTCCGGCACTTGGGGCACCGGGCGCCGAGGATGACCTTGCGTTCCTTCAGGCCCAGGAAATAGGGGGAGAGCTCGCCCTTGGTTCTTTTATAGAAAGTGAACATGGCCTCGTTTGATTGGAGATAACGCTGACCCTGGATTTCCAGGACCTCCGAGACCAAATCAGGGTTCATGTGCGGGGGGATGACTTTATCAGTCATTTTATGACCTCCTTTCGATGACCATGACGCAGCCGTATTGAGCGATGGTCGAACCGGTCCCGTGAATCAAGGCCCGGTTCAGCCCCCGGCCGATCAGTTCGCGTCGGGCGCTCCAGCAGGAAAACATGTTCGAGCCGCCCACGAAATGGCCGCCGTAAGTCAGGCCGCCGCTGGGGTTGACCAGAAGGGGGCCACCGGGGACCATGAGACCCTCGTTGATGAGGTTGTCGGCCCGGCCCAAAGGCACAAAGTCCATTTCAGCCATGGTGATTTCAAGCTGTTTAATAAAGGCGTCGTGGAGTTCGACGACCTGGATTTCTTTAAGCGGATTGGTGATACCGGCCATCTTATAGGCGGCCTTGGCGGCCAGATGGTCGGACATGATCCGGTTCATGACCTTGTGGCGGCTGTCCTTGCCGGCTACGTTGTGTTCGTTGGAGGCGCCCACTCCACTGACCGTGATATAGGGTTGCCCGGAATTTTTGCATATGGCCTCGGCCTTTTCCTTGCTGGCAAAGATGATGGCCCCGGCGCCTTCGGTATAAACGCAGGTTTCCAGCAGTTTGAACGGATAAACCACGTACCTGGAGTTCATGGCCATTTCGGCCGTGACCCTTTCACCGTAACGCTGGGCGTAAGGATTGCTCTGGACCTGTTCGGAAAGTATTTCGGTTATTTTAGCCGAAACTTCATCCTTGAGGTCGTCCGGGTGTTCATCCATATAGGCCAGGACCACTTCGGCGTAACTGTCCGAAGCCGTCCAGCCCAGTTCCCGTTCGAAAAAGGTGTCGGCCGACCATCCGATGCTTTTAATGACTTCCGGGGTGGAGGTCATGGACTCGAAATCGAAGCAGTCCGTGGCCTTTTCCACGCCCAGGGCCAGGACCACGTCATAGAGTCCGCTGGCCACCCAAGTGTAAGCGGTGAGCATGGTGTAGGAGCCCGTCGCTCCACCGCAGGTGATGCGCATGCCCGGCTTGTTGGCCATGCCGATGATTCCGTGCAGAGTATGCTCCGGTATGGCCGAAAGTTCGAAAATGTCGTTGTAAATCCCGTAAAGAACGGCATCGACGTCCTTAACGGACATCTTGGCGTCTTCCAGGGCCGCCTTGACCGCCATCTGGGAAAGGCCGTAATAGGTTCGTTCCACCCATCGGCCCTTACACGGGGTGATGCCCGCCCCAACTATGGCCACTTCTCTCATTTGCCTCTCCTTTCCAAGACCCGGGCGGGGTTGTCCCGGGACCGCCGAATTAAAGTTTTCGATTCACAAGCCCGCATGTAAAAAATAACTCGACTCCGTCCTCCTCCGGACGGCGTCCTTAAAACATGGCTTTCACCGGCAATCGAGCCGGTTTAAGCCTGATAACCATAACAGACAGCTCGGGTAAAAACAATAATTCGCATTAGAAAAAAGAAAAAAACCCAACCGAGGTTTTTAATGTATTTTATCGGTTCAGACGCGTTCCAGAGGGGACGACCGATAGGAGCCGGGCGAACCTCGTGAACTGAAAGTCTCTGATATTAACCGCTTGCCGTGACAGTCCTGTTTGTTTATGCTGGACTTGGCCTGTCGGCCTCGGTCCCGGCTCGGCCCAGACCGGGGCAAACTCCGAATAGATGGGGGAAAACATGGATAATCAGGAAAGACTGCTCGCCGGCATCGTTAATCGGGTCAACGCCGGTCTCGGGAAACACGATTTCGAGGCCGGAATCTATATAAGACCCCTGGTTTCAAACCGGTCTTTTTTCCAGACACCGGCTTATTACGGCCTGACCCCGGACCACCCGGTGAACTTTACCGTGATTCATTCAAGCTTGGCCGGCAGTTATTTCGCCGGAAAATGCGCTGTCAGTAATGCGGCGATTTACCGGACGGACATCAGGGGGGACGAACTGAAAAGAAAAGGCCAGGCGGTTTCCCCGGGCGATATAAAGTTGATCCTGAAGGAGGATGAAACGGTCAGGGTGATGGACAGTTGCCTCATCAATACTCTGGTCCACAATAATTCCCACGATTTATCATGCCCCGAGGATTTCCTCATTCAAAACGTCGCGGCCATGCCTTACGCCAATATTCACGGTTCCAGGGTCATGGACTGTTTTTTGGGACCGTTCAGCACGGTGGACTTGACCACGGTCCGGAATTGTTTGATCGGGGCCTGGGCTTACGTTCAGGCCGGGGAATTGGCGGACCGGGTGATCGAGCCGGGGGAAATTTTGATCCAAGTCGAGGGAGCCTTTGAATTCCATTATCGTTTTCCGGCCCAGGCCCTGGCAAATTATGTGAACCAGGAGCCGGGTAGGGAACCGGGCGGTTTTTTGATGGACCTGGTCAAGGCCAGGGAAGAGGAGATTCAGGGGCTTTTTAAGCCTGGAAGGACCGGTCCGGCCGGGTCCCACCATCTCCCGGACGGCTCTCTCAGTCCTTTCGCCCTGGTCAAAGGGGAGACGGAACTGGGGCCGAACGTCTTCGTGGCCCAAAGGGCTTATCTGGAGAATGCCCGTCTCGGCCCAGGGGCCAACGCCCAGGAGAATTGCTGGATCATCAATTCCCGCCTGGCCGGTCTTGACGTGACCGCCCATGGGGGCAAGATCGTCAACGCCGACCTGGGCGAAAGGGTTTTCGTCGGCTTCAATGCCTTTCTTTACGGCCAACCTGAAAACCGGCTGGTGATCGGCCAGGGCGGCATCGTCATGCCCCAGACTATTATCGACGCCCAGGAACCTTTGGATATTCCGGCGAACAGTCTGGTTTGGGGCTTTATCCGCAACCAGGATGATCTGGCCGGGCAGAGTCTTTCCCTCGAGGCCCTGGCCGAAGTAAAAGGGGAGATTCTGGTCGGAGACATGCGCTTCCAGGGCAGCGGGGCCGCCTTTGTCGAAGCCTTCCGGCACCGGATCGAGCATATTCTCGAGGAAAACGGGGCTTTTTTTGACGGAACGCAAAAAAGGGGGCACGCCCAAAAGAGCCGGGACATGGCTTTCCTGGTGTTGCCGCCTTGTCCCGAGGGCGAATCGGCCGGCCTGTTTCCCGACCTCCAGCTCCGGTCGCCGGTCTGATCGTTTCGGTCATTTCTGGGGAGATGAGTTAGTTGCCTGGCGCCCCACGGCTCTGCCGTGGGCTGGGGCTCTATCCGGCCCGTTCGATTTCCACCAGGTTGCCGTGGAAGGCGCAGCCGCCGCCCAGGTCGGTCAGGCGCTGGGAGGTCAGCCAATTGACCCCGCGTCCCCGGGGCATGTACCGGGGCCAGGGCAGGCCTTCGACGACCGTAACCCCCGGGGCCGTGTCTTTGCTTATTGCGGCGTAAAGATAACAGTCGCCGCGGTCGTTGAAGACCCGGACCAATTGGCCGTGGTCAAGGCCTCGGGCCGCCGCGTCCCTGGGATGAATCATGATAGTGGGCCGGCCGGCCCGGTTACGCAGGTAGTCGATTTCCCCGAAAGTGGAATTGAGAAACTCCCGCCGGGGCGGGGTGGTGAGTTGGAGGGGATAGCGGCCCTCTCCTTCCTCGTCCAGGCTGGGCGTTCCGTCAGGCAAGGGATCGAGACCCTGGTCGGCCAAGGCCTGGGAGTAGAACTCGATCCTGCCCGAAGGGGTGCGGAAGCCGTCGCTGAAGGGATTTTCCGGCACATTCAGGCGGACCGGCCGGCCTTCATCCAGTCGGTCGAAAGTAATCCCGGCCAGATAAGGCGAATCGGTCTCGATGAGACCGCGGATCAGGTCTTCCTCGGTCGCGGTGAAGCAGTCTTCCTTGAAGCCGAAGCGCCGGGCTAGGTCCTGGAAAATGGCCAGCGGGGGCCTGGCCTGGCCCACCGGTTCGATCACCGGGCGGGCCATTTGAAGGTAATAATGGCCGTAACTTTCGTACAGGTCGATGCTTTCGAAGCAGGTGGTCGAGGGCAGAACGAGGTCGGCCCACAGGGCCGTTTCGGTCATGACCAGTTCCTGGACTACGACAAACAAGTCTTCCCGCCGGAGGCCGGCCAGGACCTGGCTCGAGTCCGGGGCGATCACGGCCGGGTTGCTTTGATAGACATGAAGGGCCATGACCGGAGGATTGGCCAAGAGGGTCAAGGCCCAGCCCAGTTGACTCATTCTGATGGTCCGCCCGCCGGGCGGGGCCAGGTCTTCCCGTTCCACGACGGCCCGGTTGAGTTCAAAGGCCGGCGAGGTGCTGCGGATGATGCCCCCGCCCTTTTTGTGGATGGCTCCGGTCAGGCCGGGGAGCAAAGCGATGGCGCGCACGGCCATGCCTCCTTTAAACTGCCGGCCCGGTCCCCAGCCCAGGCGGATGAACGGGGCCCCGGCCCGGCCGTAATCGCGGGCCAGTCGCTCGATCTCTTCAGCGGGCACGCCCGTGATTTCTTCCACCCGCGACGGCGGATACTGGGCGGCCCGCTCGGCCAGCCGCTCGAAACCTATAGTATATTCGCCCATGAAATCCCGGTCGACCAGGTCTTCCTTGATGATGACGTTCATCAGGCCCAGGGCCAGGGCCGCGTCGGTTCCCGGCTTGAGCCGCAGATGACGGTCGGCCAGGCGGGTGGTGGCGTTCCGATATGGATCGATGACCACGATTCGGGCCCTGCGGCGGCGGGCCTCCAGGAAAAAAGGCCAGGCGTGCATGTTCGAGACCAGGGTGTTGCCGCCCCAGATGATGATCAGGTCGGAATCCACGGCCCTTTCGATGTCGCTGGGCGGCCCCGAGCCCAGGCTGGCGGCGAAACCGGCCCGGTGGGTGCTGCTGCAAATGTTCCGGTCCAGTTTCGAGGCCCCGAGCTTGTGGAAGAAGGCGTGTCCGGCATGATAACCTAGCAGGCCCAGGGTCCCGCCGTAGGAATAGGGCAAAATGGCTTCCGGTCCGTGGACCGAGATTATTCTTTCATAACGCTCGACGATTTCTTCCAGGGCCTCGTCCCAGGAAATGGGGACGAACCGGCCCGAACCCTTGGGGCCGGTCCGTTTAAGAGGCCGGTGGATGCGCAGAGGCGAGTAGATTCGTTCCGGATAATGCCGGACCTTGACGCAGACGGCCCCCTGAGTGAAGGGGTGCTCCGGGTCTCCTTTGACGGAAACCACCCGGTTGTTTTCCACCCCGACCAGCAAGCCGCAGGTGTCGGGGCAATCATGGGGACAGACCGACCTTTTCAGTTTCACCATTTTCATTCTCCGGACTGGATCGGGTAAAATTGAGAGGAATATTATCATAAAATAATGGATGTTGGCTATCCATATGAAACCGGAAAAATAATTTCCGGTTAAGGATTTTAAATTTTTATGCAACCAAGTTGCATTATTTCCTTGCAACTTGGTTGCATCCGAGTCAATATTTAATCGACCCTAAAAATCGCCGGAAGGTCAAACATGAAAAAAATGATCGTGATCCTGACTTTCTGCCTCTGTCTGTCGGCCTGGGGAGCGGCCGGAGCCGGGCCGATCGAGGTTTTTGTCAGTATTCCGCCCCAGAAATATTTTGTGGAGAAGATCGGCGGCGGACTGGTTCAAGTTTCGGTCATGGTCCCGCCGGGGGCCAGTCCGGCCACCTACGAACCCAAGCCCCGACAAATGAGCGCCTTGGCCGTGACCAAGGCCTATATGGCCATCGGCGTGCCTTTTGAGAAGAATTGGCTGGGAAAAATCTCCGCCGCTAATCCAAAGATGAAGATAGTTCAGACCGATCAGGGTATAATAAAGAGAACCATGGCCGCCCATCCGCATACAGACCATGAAGAGGCAGGGGCCGAAAGCCACGAACATGAAGGCCTGCCGGACCCCCACATCTGGACGGCCCCGCCCCTGGTCAAGATTCAGGCCCAGAACATCCTCCAAGCCCTGACCGGGATCGATCCGGCCAATCGGTCGATTTACCAGACTAATTATGAAAAATTCGTTCAGGAAATCGAGGCTTTGGATGCCGAATTGAAGGAGATTTTCGCCGGACGGGAAGGAAAAGTTCGGTTCATGGTTTTTCATCCGGCCTGGGGTTATTTGGCCGAGGCTTACGGTCTGGAACAGATTCCGGTGGAACTGGAAGGCAAGGAACCCAAACCGGCGCAGTTGAAGGAATTAATTGAATCAGCCAAGAGGCTGAATATCAAAATCGTCTTCGTCCAACCACAATTTTCCACTAAAAGCGCCGAAGTGATCGCCAAGGCCATCGGCGGGGAAGTGGTTTTGGCCGACCCTCTGGCTCAGGATTGGGCGGAGAACCTCCGAAAGCAAGCGGCCCGGTTCAAGGCCGCTTTGAGGTAAAACGAGGAGAGGATAATGAGTGCTCCGGTCATCGAAATTCGCCGGGTCTGGTTTTCTTTTAACGGTCTGCCGGTTCTGGAGAACGTGAATTTGACGGTCAAATCCGGCGATTTTCTGGCCGTGATCGGTCCCAACGGCGGAGGCAAGACCACCCTGATCAAGGTCATGCTCGGTCTTTTGGCGCCTGATCGGGGCGAGGTTCGAGTTTTCGGGGGGCCGCCCGAGTCGGCCCTTCAGCGAATAGGTTATGTCCCCCAGGACATAGGGATGAAACAAAGCTTCCCCGTGTCGGTCGAGGATGTGGTCCTGATGGGTCGGCTGCGGGGCGGCGGGGGGTGGCGGCCTTTCGGCCGGGCGGACCGGAAGGCGGTCCAAGCCGTCATGGAAGAAATGAGGGTCCGGGAATTCAGGCGGCGGCAGATCGGGGAACTGTCCGGGGGGCAAAGGCAAAGGGTTTTCGTGGCCCGGGCCCTGGTCGGGGATCCGGAAGCCCTGATCCTGGATGAACCGACCTCCAGCGTGGACACCCAGGGGCAGACCGAGTTTTATCAACTTTTAAAGGAAATTAATCAAAAAGTGACCATCGTGGTGGTCAGTCATGATTTGATGGTCCTGTCCAGTCACGTCAAATCGGTGGCCTGCGTCAACCGGCAGGTGTTTTTCCACAACGCCCCGGAAATCACCAGGGACATGCTGCAAATGGCCTATCATTGTCCGGTCGAGCTGGTCGCCCACGGCCTTCCGCACCGGGTCTTGCCCTCCCACCAGGACGAATAAGATGCTCGAAGCCCTGCAACTGGAGTTCATGAGGAACGCCGTCCTGGCCGGGCTGCTGGCCGGTTTGGCCTGCGGGATCATCGGGACCTTCGTGGTCGTCAACCGCATAGCTTTTATTTCCGGGGGCATCGCCCACGCGGCTTACGGCGGCGTGGGCCTGGCCTTTTTTCTCGGACTGCCCGTCTTGACCGGCATATTGGGTTTTTCCCTGGCCGTGGCCCTGATCGTGGCCGTCATCAGTCTGAAAGCCAGGGACCGGGCCGATACGATCATCGGCGTCCTCTGGGCCTTGGGCATGGCCTTGGGCGTGATCCTGGTGGACTTGACCCCCGGTTACAACGTGGACCTGATGAGCTATTTGTTCGGCAGCATCCTGACCGTCCCGGCTTCGGACCTGGTCCTCATGCTGGTCCTGGACCTCTTGGTCCTTACCGCGGTCGGCTATTTCTATCATGACCTGATGGTGATGTCTTATGACCAGGAGTTCGCCCGGGTCCGCGGGGTCCGGGTCAACCTCCTGCATTGTTTATTGATGGTCATGGTCGCCCTGGCCGTGGTCATGATCGTTCGGGTGGTCGGCCTGATCCTGGTCATGGCCCTGATGACCATCGCCCCGTTCATCGCCGAGAAATATTGTCTGTCCCTGGCCAAAATGATGCTCCTGTCGGTTTTACTGAATATCGGCTTCACCTGGGCCGGGTTATGGCTGTCTTATTCATGCAACCTGACCTCGGGCGCTTCGATTATCCTGGTGGCCGGAGCCTGTTTTTTCATTTCCCTGGCCCTGGAAGCCCTGGGGGTCGGCCGGCGGGTCTTGAGGCCCAATATCTAACCTCAAAGGTCTCCGAAAGAGAGGACCAAAGCGGCCATGTCTCGGCAGTGTGATTACCGGCGTCTCCTGGAAAGTCGTCAACTGGACTCGACGCCCCACCGTCTGGCCGTGCTGGCGGCTGTCGGCGACAGTCCCGGGCCCTTGCGGGCCCAAGACATTCTGGTCCAACTCCGGCGGACCCGGACCATCAACCGGGTGACCGTCTATCGTATTTTGGACCTCCTGGTGGAAAAAGGTCTGGTCGAACGGATGAGTTCCGGGGACAGGTCCTTTCGCTACGGCTTGTCGCCGGACGTCCACCACCGCCCCCACGCCCACTTTTACTGCACCCGGTGCGGTTTGATGGAATGCCTGGCCGAAGACCAGGTCGAGATTGACACGGAGCCTTTGGCCCGGGCCTTCCGGGGGGTTATCGACAAGGTGGAAATCCGTCTGGACGGCACCTGCAAGACTTGCCTGCGCGGCCGCAAGGGGAATTGAGCCCCCGGCCTGGTGCCTTTGCGAGCGCCATGCTCAAACGCTCAACTGTCCGGAAAGAGCCTAACTATTACATTCAAGAAAGCTTAGCGGGAAGGAATTGTAATGTAGTGCCTTGGGAACTGCTCTTTGAACAGTTCATTCCGAAACTTCAGCAGGGCCAGTAACAGAGTTCGCATATGCTTTGGGGTTATTACTACCTTGTCGCCCGGTCTAAACCAATTGATGTGCTTGCATCGGATGACATCCGACGTTGCTATGCCTTGATTGTGTACAACTGAATTTCGCAGGTGCCTAATATCACCCCATAAATCATGGCTAGCATGTTCACGGAGAGCTAAATTAATGATCTCCTTATTGGTTTCATTGGCGTCCAATTTGCCCTTCGCAATGACGTACTCTCGTCTGAGGTACTCGTTCCAGAAATCGTAGAATGACACAAGGCAGAGTTGACCGAGAATAGTGAAGTTTGCCCCGCCTGGCGCGTTGCGAGTTTTCACCTCCCCTTGTGTTGCTTTATGAATTGCGGATGTGCAGAAGTCCTCGGATAAAATTTGCTTATACGAGAACGGCAATGTGTCTATAAACCCTTCTGAGTCCAATTCAGTGCCCTTAATGTAGCTTCGATATTGTTTTTGCTCCGCTTTTATGTGCGATCGAATTAACGCGAAGCCGACAGTCGCATCTAAGTAAAAGGACTGAAGTTGCTTCCATAACTCCGTGAACTCATCAGCCAGTTGTTTGAGCCTACGATAGTCAATCTCTGAATCAATTCGTTTTGGACTCATTAAATGTCGTCCCTAGCAAATGAAAGGCACCGCCTGAGGCAAAAAGTTGCAGGCTGTTTGTTAATGGTAATCCGAAAAGTTCCTAACAATTTCCCGAGTTAACCCATATCCGGAGAGAGTAGCCTACCTTGGCCGTTCTTCGTGGTTGAGCGTGGAAAAATTAACGCCGATATTGCCGGCGAATTGCGTTTAGTTCAAAGGTGATAACAAACAATATTAATATGATATGCGGGGCGGCCCCAAAAGTCAATATCCGAAAAGCGGGCGGTCAATAGTCAATTAAAGTAGACGATGCAGGTGGCCCATCAATTGACGGGGCTGATATTGAAGCCCTTTGGGGCGAAACTTGTAATCAAGACCCTTTCCACCTCCACGCGATGATGCGCCTCTGATCAATCAATATAATGTCCTGCTTAACTGCGTCACCTTATGTGCTGGCGAAAAGTTTACTTTCCCCGCTTGACATGTGGCGATGGTTTTGGGAACAATTAATAAAAAAAGGGGGGAATAAAATGTCAAACAGCGTCAACGTCCGGTGGGGCTGGCTTAAGATCATGTACATTTACACGATTATCGGGGCCGGTGGATTCGGCTTGGGCATTATCGTTATTCCCGGCGTCATGCGCTCTGTTTTCGGATGGCCGGGTCAAGACCCTATCGTTTTCGGAGTTTCCGGCAGCGTCTACCTGTCGTTCGCCCTGCTTTCAATCTTAGGCCTGCGCGCGCCCTTAAAATTTTCACCGGTTCTGCTGCTTCAGCTTGGCTATAAGGCAGTGTGGTTCATCGGCGTTATTATTCCTCTTCTGGCTTCAGGCAATTTTCCAGGGTACGCCATATTGCATGTCCTGATTTTCGCCAGCTACATCATCGGGGACCTTATAGCCATACCTTTTTCCTACGTCTTTGCCAAGGAGCAGACGTCCACGGTGAGCCCGGCCTGAGATGCGGTCCGGTTTTTTAGACCAAGTCAAGGGCTGAACTTTTTTATCTTCAGCCCCAAGTCCTCGATGTCCCGAAGGTCTTCTTCAGGGCTGCGGCCGGTGGTGGTCAGGTAGTTGCCGGTCATGGTCGCGTTGGCGCCGGCCAGGAACATCAAAGGCTGGAGTCCGCGCAGATTCCTTTCGCGGCCCCCGCAAGTGCGCAGGTCGGTCCTGGGGAAGATCAGTCGAAACACGGCGATGGTTTTCAGTATTTCCAGCGGAGAGAGGGGCGGGGCCCCGGCCAGGGGAGTGCCGGGAATGGGGTTGAGGACATTGAGGGGGACGGAGTCCGGCTGAAGGTCGCGCAGGGCCAGAGCCAGGGCCGCGCGCATCCGGCGTGATTCGCCCAGGCCGAAGATGCCGCCGCAGCAGAGGCGGAAGCCGTGGTCCTTGGCCCGCCGGGCCGTTTCGATTCGTTCGGTGATGGAATGAGTCGTGCAGATTTTCGGATAAAATTCCGGGGCCGTCTCCAGATTGTGATGATAGGTGACCAGTCCCGCCGCTTTCAGCACCCGGGCCGATTCGTCGTCCAGCAGCCCCAGGGAGGCGCACGGTGAAAGGCCCAAGTCGGCGACGGCTTCTATGGCTTGGGCGATTCGGTTCAGCTCCCGGCCGGGGGAGACGCCCTTGCCGCTGATGACGATGGAGAATCTGGTCACCCCGAGGGACCGGGCGGCGGCGGCCGTTTCCATGATGGCGGCCTGGTCGAGCAGGGCGTAGGTTTCGATTTGGGCCTGATGGTGAATCGATTGGGCGCAGAAGGCGCAGTCTTCGCCGCAGCGGCCGGACCTGGCGTTGACAATGGCGCAAAGTTCGATTTGGTCGCCCAGGGTCAGGGACCGGAGCCGATTGGCTTCAGCCATCAGCAGATGAATATCTTCCGGGGCTTCGAGGTCGAGGAGGCGGACGGCCGTGTCCCGGTCGAGGCCTTCGGGGGAAAGGGCGGTCGCTGCCGCCCGGGTGATTAAATCGCGCAAGAATCGGTCTCCTGTAAGGCTTCTTCCTTAAGAAAAAAGGGCAGCCCTAGGCCGCCCGGAAGAACGGGGGAAATGATTCCCTATATTTATTCAGGCTTCCGCCTTGGTCTCGGTCTTGGAGGCCGATTCGACGGTCTTGGTTTCGGTTTTAGTGGGAGATTCGGATTTCGTGGGTCCGCAACTGGCACCCTTGCGGGCATAGTCGGTGACGTACCAGCCCGACCCTTTCAGGTGGAATGAGTTCATGGACATGAGTTTATTGACCTTCCCGCCGCAATCGGGGCATTTTTTAAGGGGCGGATCGGAAAACTTCTGGAGTTCCTCGATGATCTGACCGCACTTTCGGCACTCATATTCGTAAATAGGCATAAACCTGAACCTCCTCCCGATTCAACGATTCCAAAATAATCACTTTACCTCTCTTGTCAAGAGGAAACGACAAGTTTTACGGTCCGGTCCGGTCAATGATCCCGGCCTGATGGAACCGGCCGGCCGGGGCTAATCGAGGATGCCTCTATGGCTGGCATAAAATTCAAATATTTGGGTCAAGTCCGGCATCTGGTTTTTTCGGAGCATTTCATAGGTGATCTGATGGACCCTGGCTTCCTCGGCTGCCCGTTGGCTCCGGTCGGCGTGGAAAAATTGAACGAATTTGTAAAAACGGACGATATGAACTAGTTCATGGGTGATCACGTAGACGAGGAGAGGGAAAAGTTTGAGCCTGGCCTCCCGCTTAAGGGCCGGCAAGATATTATGATCCTGCAGGCAGATACTGTAAAAATCGCCCTGACGAAGCCTTTCCGGCGGAACCGGGCGGGCATAGCGGACGATCTGGGCAAAGGCTTCCGGAACTATCTCCTCGGGGGAAAGCTCCTTGAACGTCCGCAGATCATAACGGTATTTGCGCCAGGTGTGACTGGTCAGTTGGAAGCGGTCACTGATGACGTCCTCGGAAATAAGGGTGGCCTGCTTGACCAGTTCCAACTGGGCTGAATCGAAACATTTCCTGGCGGTATTAGCCATCATGGCTTCTTCTTATATCGTACGGGGCCAAGGGGTGCAACATTTTGAGTAGGGGATTAAAGAGGCGCGTCGGTTCTGTTGCTAGGTATTTCTTTCTGGAAATAGGCCGACCTTTTGTTATACTTGGTGTTCGACGGGCCGGAGCAATTCGGGACGGTCTCGCGGCCGAGCTGAAGAAGAGATGGGCAAAGTAATCAATTTGAATGAATTCAGTTCCAGTCGAGCCATTGAGCGCGGCCTGACCTTGTGGCGAAAAAGTTTCCCCGAAAACCTGACCAGCCGGACCCGCTTGTCCGATTTGTCCGATCAGACCATTTTGACCCTGGCCCAGTTGGGCCATGGAGCGATGGCCATTTTATACAACTTGATCATGGGCGTTTTTGATTTGGGTCCTTATAATAAATTTCAATACTTAAGCGGGGAACCCAAGATGAAGGTTTTAGAGGCCAGCCTTTTTTTGGTCGATCAAATTCGGTGGGAGTGTATGCGCCGTTTGGGTTGGGTCGAGGGTTTCGCCGGAGAAAAATATCCTTTAGTCCATCTGATCATGAAGTATCGAACTTTAAAATCGGAATTCAATCCGCCGTTCCCTGGGTTGAAAAAAAATCAACCTCGTTATGAAGAGTTTATCAAGCGGCGGGAGGTCGACGGGGAGGCCATGATCAGAGGGCTGATTCCGATAGCCCTGGCCGCTTTTTCACAGAAGGTCTGAACATTTCGGAAAGGACGTAAAAAAAGAAGACCGGGGTCACCGGTCTTCTCTTCAACACTTGAGTGGACCGCCCGGGGTCATCCGAAGCACCGTCCACAGGTGAGGTTTATACTTCCTGGGCCGGTCCATGTCAATAGTTTTTTTGGGGTAAAATTTCCTTGCTTAAGGGTTTTATCAACTGAAAGAAATCGCCCGGAACGCCTTTGATTCATCGGCCGGTTGACAATATCTTATATAAAAGAGAAAATTTGCTGAGCCTGAGTATGGACGACGGGAGAAATGAGGATGAACAAACCGAGCAAGCAGAATGCGAACAAAAAGAAAACCAGAGCCGGCTCTTTAGCCCAAACCGTGGAAAATATACTGGCGGCGCCTAATATTGAGGCGAAGGACTTGGAGAAACTCAAAAGCGAATATTTGGCTTTTAATCGAGAAGAAAAACCGGTTTTTTTCTCTTTGCTTCTTGATATTGCCGAGGTCCGGCCCGACGAGGTCATGCCGCTGATACAGGAGGCCGGCAAGACAGGCCGCGACCTGGTCGCGTGGCGAAAGACCTTGATCAAGCTTAGGGATAAAATAGCATCGCCCAGAGCGCGCTTGTTCCGGCGCTTTTTAGGGTTGCCCGGCGGGCTGAAGTTTTTGCTGGACCTGCGGGCCGACATCCTGTCCGCCCAGCGCCAGGGCGGACCCGACCTTGGTCCGTTGGACAACGATCTGGTTCAACTCTTTGAGTCATGGTTCGAAGACGGGTTCTTGGTCTTGAAGGAGATCACCTTGGATTCCCCCTTCCGCCAGATCGAGATTTTGAAGAACAGGGACCTGGTGCACCCCATGGTCACCGTCGAGGAGATGGGCCGACGCTTGGGACGGGACCGTCGCTGTTTTGCTCTTTATCACCATGCCATGCCCGAAGAGCCGGTGGTTTTCATCGAGGCGGCTCTGGCCAAGGGCATAGTTCGATCCATTCATGAAATCATCCGGCCGAAAGATGAAGAGGAGGGGCCTGAGGAGAACCGCCCGGACACGGCGGTCTTCTATTCAATTAACAATACTCAAAACGGACTGGCCGGTCTCGGCCTGGGCACGATGCTGATATTCCAGGTGGTCAGGCACTTAAAAAAAACCGACCCCCACCTAAAAAACTTTTGCACCCTCAGCCCGATGCCCGGCTTCTGGCGTCGTTATCTGCGTCCGATCCTGGAAGGTAAGCCGGAAGGATTCACAATGAACGTCCAGGAGCTGGAAAAGTTGTTTGACAAACGGACCCAGGGTCTCCTGGTTGATGAATATGTCTCGAAGGGCGGCGATCCCCAGGCTGGGTTGGCCAAGGCCCTGCTGTGGATTTTTTCCGAAACCAAATGGGCCGAGAATAAGACCCTGGTGACCAGCCTGACCAAACCCTTGAGCCGGCTGGGCTATATTTATCTGGCCGAGGAAAAAAACCGGGACGGTCAACCTTTGGACCCGGTGGCCAATTTCCACCTGAGCAACGGCGCCGGACTGTATCCGGCCAACGTCAATTTCGGGGCCAACTGGTCGGACATGGGTGTGGAACGCTCTTTGAGCTTGATGGTCAATTACATTTACTCCCAAGGCTGGCTGACCCAGATTCAGAGTTCCATGTCCAGACTTGGTGAATTATTGCCGGAATTATCCTGGCCCAAAGGATTTAAAAATTTGTACAAGGGGGACGCCGCCTCCGGTCAGATCAGCGGTTCATGACCGGTGTAGGACCACCATTCAGCGGCGGTGCGCAGGAAGCTCATCTCGCCCGGACCGAGGACTTCCTGCACCTTGGAAGAAAGTTGATCGGGGGACGACAAACAGGGGACTTCATCGTCGCAGTCCGATTTGACCAGGAGCAGAACCAGCCGTTGGAGGTAATTGGTGAAGCTCTGGGTGACCTGATTCGACCAGGTTTCCAGGAGCCAGGGGGCGGCGGCGGTCGTGGCTTCGTGGATGGCTTTATCGGTAGGTCCGTCGGGCTTGAGGTTCAGTCCATCCACACCGGCGGATAGAACTTCAACCGCGTCGTGTATGATCGATTTTCGGGTGTAGGCCATGGCCGACGCGGCCGGGAAATCCCGGCGGGCCGCGGCTAAATTACTCAGGCCATATTTAATATTCTGCCCGGCCGCCCTGGAGGCGTAATAAAATAGCTGACGCCAGGGGTCGACCAGGTGAAAAAGCCTTTTTAAAAATTCGTTGATTTTATCTCCTGGGAAATCATCCAGGCCTTCATAAACTTTTTGTAAGGATTTATGTCCCTGGATCATCTCCTCCAACTCTTCCCGAGGCGGGACGCCCGATGGGCGAAGGTCCGGGTCCCGGCCGTAAAGGTCCAGAAGGAAAAGGCAGGGATAGCGGTCATCAAGCTTTCTTCGGACGTCTTCATAGGTCGAACCCAGAATGAATTCGAGGCCGGGAGCGACGACGGTTATATTTTGCTCGAAAACTTCCAGTTCGAAGAGCGAATCGTCAATAAAGCAGAATATTGGCGGCATATGGACTCCTAATTCACGTTTTTTTCATGAGATACAGCGGGCGGGGCCGGCCGGCCGGTCTTCAAGACGGGCAATTCTATGGTTAGGACCGTCCCCTGTCCGACCTGACTGTTCACCTTGATCCGGCCCAAATGGGCTTCAACAATGCCTTTGACTATGGTCAGTCCCAGCCCTGTTCCCGAAATCGTTCCCGGTTTATCACTTTTCACTCTGAAAAATCGATCAAATATCCGGGGGAGGTCGTCCTTGGATATACCATAGCCGGTATCGGCGACTTTTATGCGCACATAGTCGCCGGACCGTTCGGCGGAGACATCGATCCGACCGCCTTCCGGCGTAAATTTTATGGCGTTTTCAATGACATTGATAAAGACTTCCTCCATATTTCGGGGATCGGCGGCAACTTCGGGCAAGAACGCCGGGATTTGGGTCATGATCTGTTGGTTCTTGGTTTCGACCCGGGGCGCGAGAAACTCGACCGCGCGGCGGAGGATGGGGGTCAAATCCAAAGGCTCCTGTCGGGACAGGACCCGGCCGGCCTCAATACGACTTAAATCCAGAAGCTGATTGATCAAATCCAGCAGGCCCTGGACTCGATGCCGGGCCCGATCGAGGAGATGGGCCTGTTTGGGGTTGACCGGGCCGGCCAAACCTTCCAGAAGCACGTCCATCTGTTGTCTGATGGTAGCCAGCGGGGCTTTCAGGTCATGGGAAACCACGACCATGAATTCGGATTTTATTCGATCGATTTCCTTGAACTGGGTGACGTCCTGGAGAACGGTGACCGTGCCCAAAAGGTCGCCTTCCGGCGTGCGGACCGGCGCGGCCCTGGCCCGTAGAAAAAGGTTTTGTCCGATTTTTATCTCCCGTTCCAAAACGGTGGATTCAGCCCCTCCGGGTCGGCAAATCCGGTCGATCATTTCAACCAGTTCCTGCTGGGGCAGGACTTCAGATATAAGCCGTCCGCCCATCGCCGCCGGGTCCAACTCCAGCATCCACGGCCCTAAAGGGTTGAACAGCACGAGGTTCTTTTCGTTATCGGTCACCAGAACGCCGCAAGGCATCGAGTTCATAATCGTCCGGACCCGGCTCTGCTCGGCGGCGATGTCCCTGAGGCTCCGGGCCTGGAGCTTGCGCAGTTCTTTCATCTCCCGGTTCAGACGGAGATGTTCCAAAGCCCGGTTGACGACAATTCGCAGGCTGTCCGGCGAGAATGGTATGAGCAAGAGGTCATAGGCCCCGGCCTTCATGGCCTCCACCGCCGTTTCAACCGTGGCGTATCCGGTAATTATGACGATGAGGACATCCAGGTTTTCCCGGCGTAAAATATCCATGACCCGCAGGCCGTCCAGGGCCGGCATTTTTATATCCAACAGAACGAGGTCGTAACGGTTTTTTCTTATGAGCTCCAGGGCTTCCTGGCCGTTGAAAGCAGTGGCCACCCTATGGCCGGCCTTGTCCAATATACGGGCGCAACCTTCCCGGATGACCCTTTCATCGTCGGCGACCAGAATATCGGCGGGCTGGGGCATCAGGTTTCCTTGGCCGAAACGGCTTTCGGCGTAGAATCAAGGACTCTGCCGATGGTCGAACGCAGCTCATTAGGGGAAAAAGGTTTGGTCAGGACGTGGGCCGCCCCGGCCTCCATCGCCTTGGCCACCGTTTCGGCCGTCCCATATCCTGTGATAACAACCACACGGGTTTCAGGTTTTTCACGGCCGATGAAGCCCATGATTTGGAGACCGTCGATCACCGGCATCTTAATATCCAGCAAGACCAAATCGAATCTGGTGCTCCTTAGGAATTCCAGAGCCTTCTGGCCGTCGGACGCCGTGTGCACTTCATGGCCGGCTCGTTGAAGAATGCGACGGCAGGCATCCCGGATCACCTCTTCATCGTCAGCCACCAAGACTCGATATGATTCAGCCATTACTCTTTCCCCACAACTCCGGAAAGAAAATAGACGGAAAAGTTAGGTCAGGCAATGGTTTAATGTTACCTTGGATGCGCCTTCGCGGCCCCTAGCTCACGGGGTGCGGTCAGGCTGAACGGCCTTTGGTAATGCGTCCTTCACGCTCGGATTGAGATTTTCAGCGAAGCTGATCGAAATTTTCCAAGCCCGGGGAAGCAAATAGTTCATCGGAGCCGATCTCCACAAGTATCTCGGGAGAATTGGGCCAAAGCTTCCCGGCGGTCGTCATCCCAAAGTCCGACCCTCTCATCCCTGGTCATTAAAAATAAGGAGTCCGTCGTCCACCGGTTCAGCCGCGATCATAAATTTTTCCCTATATTCGTCCAGATGTTTTTTCAAGGACTCCGTTTCTCCCTATGAAGGAAAGTGGTTGGCTCGGGGCGCCACGTTGCTTCTCGTCTTGTTATTCGATTGTTAATACTATCAAAAAAAACATCCGCGGTCAAATCCAGGCTTCGGCCCAACCCGTCTCTTGAATAACGACCTGGTTCATCAGACCGAAACCGGGGCTTCTCTATTGAATCCGGATACAACGGCAGCCAACCAAATTCGTATCTCGCGTCCTTCCATCCAGCCGAGTAAACCTGTTTTAAAACACGGGATATTTTCGGAGGTTGGGGAGGCGCGGAGCGGCCGGTCGGCCGGGCCGAAGAAAAGGTTTGCGGGTGCCGAAAATTAAAGACGTCGAATTTCAGCCGAAGTCCAGGGATTATTTCGACCAGGCCAGGGGAATAAGGGAAGTTCCCCTTTTCACGGACAAATTCTGGAGGTGTTCCTTGGCGGTCCTGGACGGATGGACCCGCCGATCAAATGATTTGACCTCCAGACGCAGGGCCTGGCCGGGACAGGTGGTCACGCAGAGACCGCAGCCGATGCAGCGGTCCAGGTTGATTTGAGCCGCGCCGCCCTCATCGAGGGCAATGGCCTTCATTTGACACCTGTCCAGGCAGGTCTCGCAACCGGTGCAAAGTTCTGGGTCAACCACGGCGAAATAGTTCGACTTGACCGCTTCGGCCGGCCGAGCCAATTTATTCAAGGCGGCCAGTTGAGCGCAGCAGCAGCCGCAGCAGTTGCATATGGCGTCCGGGTCCTGGGAATTGTTCGGCTGGGGGACTAGTCCGGCTTCCTCGGCCTGATCGAGAATCCTCAGGGCTTCCTCGACGGTGACCGGACGACCGGCCCCATGATCGATGAAATACCGGGCCCCCAGGCCGAAAGCCAGGCAGACTTCCAGGGGCTTGTCGCAGGCCTTGCCCAGCAGGCCGGCTTGAACCCGGCAAAGACAAGGCATCACACTGATTTTTTCCTGTTTTTTAACGATGGCCCGGGCGTCTTCGTAAGAAGCCGTCTGGAAAGAAGGGTTCAGGGAACGGTTAACCGGGATGGGTCGGAGAAGCACATCCTGGGTGGCGATCCTTTCGTGGAGGGCCTCGTTAAAGTACCGATCGAACAGGGCGGCCATCTCCCGGTTCAGGCGGCCGGTTTGGTATTCGTAAATGCCCAGGACAAAAGGTACGGCGGAATATTTCAAGGCCTCGCCCCGGCGCAGGCAAAAGACCGTCCCTTTTTCGGCCATCCCGGCCAGCATCGCCGCCACGGTCGAGACGTCCCAGTCCGTCCAGGCGGCCACGGCCTCGGGGGTTTCCGCCTTCAGGCCCATCCGCAGAAAGAGTTCGGCTTCATCCGGAGTGAAGAGGTTTTTAAGGATGTCGATCTCGGTTCCTGACGGGGAAGCCGGAAAGCCGATGGAGTATTGATCAAGCTGGTCCCGCAGCCGTTGATAGATGTGATCGGACATGTTCTTTTTTCCTCTTCCGCTTTATTCGTAAGCCGCTTGGAGCAACCTCAGCGCGTCGTTATGGTCCACGGCCTCGGGATTCATAATCAAGCTGCCGTCGCCCAGGGCCGTTCGGGTGATCTCCTCCAATTTGTCCTTGGGCACGCCGGCTTCTTTCAGGGTCCGGGGCAGGCCGCAAATTTCATACATTTTCTGTTTAACATCCTTGACTACGGTCACCGCTTTCCCGGCGCGGTCCGCCGGCGCGGTTTGGGCGAAAACCTCGGGCCCGGCCAGGGGCAGAAGCAATTCCGCGTAAAGGTCGGCGACTTGGCCCAGGTTGTATTCCATGCCGAAGGGCAGAAAGATCGAGTTGGCCACCCCGTGAGGCACATGGGCCACCCCGCCCACGGCATGGGCCAAGCCATGGACCACGCCGACCAAGGAGTTGGTGAAGGCCATTCCGGCCAGCAAGGCCGCGTTGGCCATCGCCAGCCGGGCTTCCTCGTTCCGGCCTTGAGTGACGGCGGTTATCAGATATTCCCGCACCAGGGCGACGGCCGCGACGGCATAAGCGTCACTGACCGGGTTCTTCTGGAGGCAGGTGTAAGCTTCGATGGCGTGGGTCAGGGCGTCCATGCCCGTGGCCGCAGTGATCCGGGGAGGCATGGTCATGGTCATTCGCGGGTCCAGAACGGCCACATTGGGGAATAGAAACGGTGAAACAAAGGACATCTTGACGTTCCGGTCCGGGTTGGCGATGACCGCGGCCGAGGTGACTTCCGACCCGGTACCGGCCGTGGTCGGCACGACGATAAAGGGCTTGAGCGGCCTCTTGAGAATGTTGGCTCCCATGAACTCCATCAAGTCATCCGAGCTTTCCGAAACAAGGATGTTGACCCCCTTCGAGGTGTCGATGACCGAGCCGCCGCCCACCGCGATCAGGGCGTCACAGCCGTTTTCCCGATACAGCCGGGCGACTTGACCGACGATCACATTGGACGAGTCCTGAGGTGTGTCCTGAAAGACTCCGCCGATGACTGCTTCGGCCTCGCTGAAGGCCTGGACGACCATATCCAGCAGCCCGGCCCGGACCACGCCGGGATCGGTGACGATCAGGGGCCGCCCGGCCTGAAGCTGGGCCAGTTCGAAAGGAATATTGTCCACGGCTTGTCGGCCGCAAAGTATTTTGACCGGGCAGAAAAACTCATAGTACGACGGCATCATTTGCGATTCCCCCCTTCCTTTTAACTTCGGCCTTTACGGGCGTCCCAGGGGGATGCCCAGCATATAAACCAAGAAGCGGTTGAACATTTTTTTCGGGGTCATCGGCGGGACCCTTTTCATGATTCTTTTTTTTATCAGGTTGGGAAAAAGATACCCTTGAACCATGTCCAAACATCTGATCAGACGCAGGGCTTGGCTCAGGTCGCCCTTAAGCGTGGCCCGGTTTTGGGCAAAGGCCTGAGGCGTGCCGATCTGGGCGGTCAGGACGGGAAAGGCGGCCTCGAGATGCTTGAAGGTCAGGAGCAAGTCGGCCGGTCTTTCCTTTTCGCCGTGATATCTCATCCGGTCGCCTTCCTTGACCAGAACCATGGCCGGGCCCTGCGGGCCGATCTTCATGATCACCGCGTAACCTTCCGGCCAGGCGGTTAGTTCCCGGCGGATGTCTTCGTCAAGGGCCGAGGAGGTCTGGAAGGCCCGGCCCAGCGAGAACAGGGACAGCCGGGCGATCAGAAGCTTCAGACTCTTTTTACGAGGTTCGAAAGAATGAGGGCCGGTTGGACTCATGGGCGACTCCTTCCGACTTTAATTTTTTTATTATTGTAACACGTTCGCTTGGAAAAGAGAACCGCAAAAAACAAGAGGCGGCCATGGAGGCGGTGCTGGAAAGGGCGGGGCCGTTTCCGGCCCCGCCCGACCATTATAGAGGTTGACTTACTGAGTTACCGGCTGAAGGTCGTGCCGGAGCTATACCAGTATTGGGCTTCGATGACGCCGGCCTCCGCCGTTAGGACCTTGAACTTGGCGTACCCGTCCAGACACTTGACCACGTATACGTGGCCCACCTGGAAGGGGGGCAAATCCTGGCCGGCCCCGCCGTCCCAGGTGCCAGGCACGGTCAGGACCGAGCTGAGTTCCACCGCCCCCATGTCCTTGGTGAAGTTCTCGGTGGCCGTGTTGGTATAAGCGTTCCACCAGGTGCCGTCGCCAACCCAGGCGTTGTTCGGCCAGGGCGACCACATGATCACGTTGCCGTCCTGGTTGCCGGTGCCGCCGACGCCTTCGGAGAAATCGAAGCCGTCAAGATGGGTGAAGACGCCGGTGGGATAAGGCTGGGCCGAAGCCGGGACGGTGACGTCGCAGCTGCCGTACTCGAGATCTCCGAAATCCAGAGTCTCGCCGGCGGCCGGGGCAATGAATTCAGCCCGTTGTCCGTCGACGCCCTGTTTAGAGGCCCAGATTTCACAAGTCGCCCCGGCTTCGATCGGGATGCCGGAAAAGTTCTGGTAATTGCTCCCGTCCGTGGTCGGGAAGACCCCGTCGTCGGCCGTGGACCGTTCAGCGTTGAACCAGGTGTTGGTGGAGACGCCCTTGACGATGACCTGGGCCCCGGCCACCGGGTTGCCGTCACAGTCGACCACCCGGCCCTTCACGTAGGCCCGGTCGTAGGGATAGTCGAAGTTCCAAAAGGAAAAATGGCTGATGTTGGCCTGATAAAAATTGCCGTCCTTGGTTCCCGTGCCGACCTGGTACCAGCGGCCGTCCGTGGTATTGAAATACCAAAGGGGCATGGAGGTAGGGGCCGCGCCCTGAAGACTGGCCGGGATGGGAATCTTGACGACGGCTGTATTGGTGTCCCCTAATTGAAGCTGGTTGCCGTCGCCGTCCTTGACCGTGGCGTCCATGAAGCCATAGGACAGGAAAGGCACCGTGCCGCCACTGGTGTTGATCCCTTCAAATTCACCCGGAAAAACGTTCAGGCCGGCCGTGGTGGTCGGGTCGAAGGCGGTCATGGCCACGTTGGCCACTCCGGAAAAGACTTCACCGACGGCGTCGACCAGGGAATTGGCGGCCAGAACCAAGGTCGCCCCGTTAGCCGTGGTCACCGTCCCGCCGGTCACCGCGTCAATCGCGGCCGTTGTGCCGATAGCGGCCATATTCGCAGAGAGACTGACAGGCTGATCGCTGCGGACTCGAACGATCCGGCAAGCCAGCACATACCCGTTTTTGACGAAAGTAATTAAGCAGCGTTCCGTTTCCGGCACATCCATCGAATAGGAACCATCGGCGGCGGAAGTGGTGGTCACTGACGTTGCGTCCCTGGCCCGGGCCACGTCGGCCGCCGCGCCCGTGGCCGAAACAGCGGTGATGGTTACCCCGGCCACAGCCGTGCCGGCGGCATCCTGGACGAACCCGCTGACCACACCGGTCGGCGTGGCCGGAGTAGTTCCCGGTGTAACCGTTCCAGGCGTGCTGGCGCCGCCCCCGCCGCCGCTGCCGCCGCCGCCGCAGCCCCCTATCCAGAGGGCCGCCCCGGCCAAGGCCATGGTCAAGGCCAGGACCATAATTACTGGTGAAAATTTGGTTTTGTTCATTCCATCCCCCTTTCAATAAATTTTTTTCAAGTAATTCGTTAAAAACATCCCCCCGATCGTTTAGCAAAACAACAAAAACGATCATTTCCCCAGACTATTAAAAAAGGGGATTTAGATGACTTGCCGGTGATAAAATATTAAGGCTCGTCACCCCCCTCCCGTAAACACTATAAACCCATTTACGCTTTTTTTCAATTTCTTGACCAAAAGAAAAAACTTTAGGAAATAAGCAGGTCTCTATATAAATTGGTTATTAACATCAATATATTGATTTAATAACTTTCCAAGGTCTTATCATCGTTGTTTTAAAGATTCTTATTAAAACTACGAAATACGATTTCCGATGTTCAACCGCTAAAAGGAGGGGCTCTAGGTATTGTTTAAGTATCTATTTTAATTACCGAGATAAATCAAAATAGAGTATCGGCATTTCCGGTAAGTAATGTAGCCGGAAAAATGATTTCCGTTTCGGAAGCTGTCCTTAGCTCAATCGCCGGCTCAAACTCATTTGGACAGTTATTATTTACGGCGGGCCACAATAAATTCAGCTAAATCGAGCAAATCGGTTTTTTCCTGGCGGTCCGGGAAATCGGCCAGGGTCTCTTTGGCCTCGGCGGCCAGTCGTGCGGCCTGGGTCATGGTTTGTTCGAGTCCCTGGTATTTGTCGATCAAAGCCTTAACCCGTTGGAATTCTTCGGCGGTTCGTTCCTTTTTGGTCACCAGGGCTCTTATTTCCTTACCGTCCTCGGGCTCGGCCTGGGCCAAGGCCCTGATGACCGGCAAGGTGATCTTACCCTCGTCGAGGTCATGCCCCACAGGCTTGCCCAGTTCATCCTGGGTGGTGGAATAGTCCAAGGCATCGTCCACGATCTGAAAGGCCTGGCCTATTTTACGGCCGTAAAGCCTGAGTCCTTCGGCGCGGCCGTCTCCACTCCCGGCCAGAACGGCGCCCAGGTAACAGGCCGATTCGATCAGGGCCCCGGTCTTGCGGTGAATGACCCGCTCATAGGCTTCTTCGGTGGTCCCCGGGTCTCGGGCATGAAGAAGCTGGAGGACTTCGCCTTCGGACATAAGGGCCACGGTGTTGGCCAGAACCTCGAGGAATCTGACCGAACCGGTTTCCGCGGCCAGGGCCAGGGACTTGGCGAAAAGGAAATCTCCGACCAGGATCACGCCCTTGTTGCCATATACCAGATGGGCCGCGGTCCGGCCGCGCCGGGTGTCGGACTGGTCGACGACATCGTCATGGAGCAGGCTGGCGGCGTGCAGATATTCGAAAACCGAAGAAAAATAGTATTCCCGGTCGCCGGAGTAACCGCAGAGGCGGGCGGCCAGGACAAAAAGGACCGGCCGAAGACGCTTGCCCCCGGATAAAAGAATATATTGGCAGACTTTGCCGATATAAGGGACATCCGAAGCCAAGTGGTCTCGAAGCTGCTGATCCACCCGTTCAAAGACCGGAGCCAAACGTTCGATTACGTTCTCGTGATCTTTTTTCATTATCGAACCTGATCAATTCGTTTTTTATTTGATTTCTTCTCAGGGAACCAATTTTTCAAGATATTTTTTAATTTGAGAAAAGATTGGTCGACACAACGCTCCAAACTTACCTGGCGGGCCAAGCTTTCATAAATTGATGAAGACCGGGGCCGCCCAATCTCTTGTAATACTTTTTCCAGGGCTTCCTTGGGCTGTCTCGGCTTGCTTCCGCCTTGGGGTAAAAATCCTTTTCTCTTCAGCCAGTCTCTTAAATGCGGGGGACTATTCGGCCAATTCAACACCTTATCGACTTCGGGCGAATCGCTCCAGACCCAGACTTCCAGTTCCGGATCGATAACCACGGCCGCGGACCGGTTTTCCCATCCATTTTCGCCTAATCGTTTTTCTACGTCGTTTTCCAATTCAATTCGGGTCAAGTTTTTTTGGCCACATCCTTCGCGGTCAAACAAAATTAAGGCGTACTCGGCTTGATGCACAAAGGTTCGGAGAAATTCCGGTCCTTCTTTCCAACAGCCCGGGTCTCTATGGGGATGACGTCTAATTTTTTTGGTCAAATTTCTTATTCCAAGACTTTCAGTCCTAGAAAGTATACCGGTTAGGGCTGACTCCATGTTTAAATCCGCGACCAGAACAATTAAATCGTTTTTCGGCCTTCCGGCCGTCATCCCAAGACTCCGGCGGCGAAAAGGACCCCAAGATTTGTTTCGCCGCGCCAGTTTCTTAGATTCGGATGGTCGCTCCCCAAGATGATGTCGGTGGCCCCTTCTTCGGTCTTGCCGAAACAAAGCACCTGCTCGGGTAAGGCAATGCTGAGGACTACCGGTGAATGGGTGGCCAAAAGGACCTGGGCGTCATAGAACGAGGAAAGCGACTGGAAGACGGTTTCCACAGCTCTGGGGTGAATTCCGTTTTCGGGTTCCTCAATCAGAAAGATTCCACTCACATCAGGCAGATAGACCGATAGAGTCAAGGCCAGGAGTCGCAAGGTCCCATCAGAAGCAACCCAGGAGGGCGCCTGCAAGCCGCTGCTATATAAAATATTCAGATAACTATGCTTGTCATCCTCCCTGGTGATGATTTGTATATCCTTAATGTCACCCAAAGCGGTCCTCAAATGGGCGAGCCAATCATCAAATCTTTGGCGAGCCTTTTCTTTGAGTCTTGCAATAACCCAAGGCAGATTGGACCCGTCGGGTTTCAGTTTCCAACCCTGACCCGGCGGACTGGCCTGGCGCATCAGCCGGCTGTTGAGAACAAAAGGCTGAACGCCCTCGGCTAAAAGGTTTTTGAACCAGGTTGAAACGGGGAATCTTGATTCGCCCTCGGGCAGATTGCCCAAGGCCGATTTTTGGGGACCAAGCTTAAAGGAAGGATTCCATTTTTTTGTGGTCTCACTGTAATAATTGTCATTCCCCCCTTTGGTTTTATTGACGATAACCTTGGTCCCTCTTGTTCCGCTGGGCGTAGTTAGAGTTTGGCGGGGTGAAGACGACATGGGGAATAGCTCGATTTGGGCTGGTGATCTTTTGATCTCTGAAGGCAGCGATGAAAGAAGGACTTTTTCCCAAATAAGTGATGTTTCCCCGGACTCGGCGTCCAAGCCGACAACGACTTCATAACGAATGGTTTCAAAGGAGGATTTCGACAATACTTTTCTAAGATGTTCCGGAATCTTGGCCTCTATGGCCAATTCGAATTTACTTCCGGTCCGGTTCCAAAAAAGGTCTTCGATGTTTTTGGAACGTTCGTGGAGGGCGGCTTCGAGCCCGTCTGACACCAACCGACCGAGGAAAGCCACGACATCAAGGAAAGTCGATTTGCCGCTGGCGTTCGGTCCGACCAAGACGTGAAACGGTCCCAAATCTTGTCTGACATCACGCAGGCAGCGGTAATTGAGGGCTTCAATGAGGGAAAGCATTTACGAATCCGTATTGTATTTCAAACGAAGGGTCTGAGTGTCTTGCTGTTTTCAGGACGCCTTGCCGAAATTTTTTAAAGCTGTCAGATATTAATCTATGGGGTCTTTGGTGTCAAGTTAACTGGGGGCAGCGTCTCGGCCGCGATTTCCCCGACCAGGTCGTAGTCGTGGGCGTGGGTGATGAGGACGGGGACGATGTCCCCGGGCGCGGCCCGACCTTTGGTCAGATAAACCTGGCCGTCGATCTCGGGGGCCTGCCCCTGGGTCCGGCCGACCAGGAGCAGGTCGGTTTCCGGGGAAACACCTTCCACCAACACCGGCAGGGTTCGGCCGATCATGGCTCGATTGATCTCCCTGGCCAGGCGCCGCTGTTGGGCCATGAGCCGGCGCCGCCGGTTTTCCTTGACCCGTTGCGGGACTTGGTCTCCGGCCTTGGACGCGGCCGCGCCTTCTTCGGGAGAGAACTTGAAAACGCCCAGATGCTCGAACCTGGCCTCGGAGATGAAATCGAGGAGCCTGGAAAAGTCGCTGTCGGTTTCACCGGGGAAACCGACCATCATGGTCGTTCTTAGGGCCAGGCCGGAAACGGCTTGTCTGAGCTTTCCCATCAGCCCGAGGAGGTCAAGGGAATCGTCCCGCCGCATTCTCCTTAAGAGCGCCGGGCTGACGTGTTGGAGAGGCAGGTCCAAGTACTTGCAAACCTTGGATTCCCCGGCCAAGACCTCGATCAGTTCATCGGTCAATCCCGAAGGATAGGCGTACATGACCCGCAGCCACTCCAGTCCGGGAATGCCGGCCAGGTCCCTTAAGAGTCGGGCCAGGTTAGAGCCGTCCTTGAGGTCTCGGCCGTAGGCGGTGGTGTCCTGGGCCACCAGGATCAGCTCCTTGACCCCCGCTTCGGCCAGGGCCGCGGCTTCATCCCTGAGCCGGGGCAGCGGACGGCTGCGCAGAGGACCGCGCAGACGGGGAATGAGGCAGTAGGAGCAGGCGTTGGAACAGCCCTCGGCGATTTTGAGATAAGCCCGATAAAAAGGGGCGGAACGGAGCCGGGGCACGGTAAAGTCCGGCAGAAATCCCGGCCGGAGCATCGTTCTGGTTTCGGAAACCCGGCCCTGCCAGGCTTGTTCCAACCGGTCCGGTAACAGGGCGACTTCACCCGTTCCGCAAAAAACATCCACTTCCGGTAAGGTTGCGGCCAGGTCCGGTCCATATCGCTGGGGCAGGCAGCCGGCGACGGCCAGGATTCGGGCCGGGCCGGACTTTTTATATTCGGCCAGATTAAGAATATTTTCAATCGATTCCTCGACAGCAGCCTGGATGAAGGCGCAGGTGTTGACCACCAAAACTTCGGCCCGGCCCGGTTCCTCGACCACACGGTAGTTTCGCTCGGTCAAAAGGCCTAAGATATATTCACTGTCAACCAGGTTTTTGGGACAGCCCAGGCTGACCAGGTGGACGGTTCTTTCATGGTTTCGGATGGTTTTCATTTTCAAAGGAATCCTTGAATCAAACAAAAGATTTAATGGTGAAAAACTCGATGGACCGGCCGCCCATGATAAACAGGGCTAAAAATAAGGCCGTGCCTAAAGCTATCCAGACCGGAGAAGCTCCGCCGGGCCGGCCGGCGTCCTGCGGCCTCCAGCCGCGCCCGCCGCGGAAAAGGGAGAGCGCGTTGGTCATGACGTATAATTCCACGGCGAAGGGCGGGAATCCCCCGAACCCCAGCACGGGCATTTCAAAGACCTTGAGCCGGCCGACCAAGGGAACGGTATAGACCCACTTGGACACGGCCCAGAAGTTCCAGAATTCCCAAAGAACGCCGCAGATCAGGCCGGCGGTCAGGAGTAAACAGAAGGTCAGCGGGCTGCCTTGTTCCCATTCCCGCATCAGGGACCGGCCCCCCCGGGCGTGAAGGAGAGGTTCGAGGAGAAAAATGAAGCCGCCCCAGATAAGAGGAAAAAAGTACCGGGGCCAAAAGATGGGAGCAAAAAGAAAGAAAATGCCGATCATGACAAAAGGCCCGTACCAGGCCGTGGTCCGGGGCAGGGGTTTGATCCGAATCCGGCGGAAAAGTCCCAGTGCTTCCAGAAGCTCGGTTGTTTCGAATATGCCGGGCAAGACCGTGGCGTAGGCGATGAAGTAGCCCGGCCAACGCAGCCAGTCCTCTCGAATGATGCCCACGTAATGCCAATTTTGGAGATAGACGTTGACTCCTTCAAAGATCATCCAGAAGCCGACCGAGGCGGGGATCAAAAGGAGAAATTCCCGACGGCGGGTGACCCAGAGCGAATCGCCTTTCAAATGGTAAACCGCCTGATCGACGAGAAATATATAAGACCACCAGGCCAGGGAATAGAACCAGGTGGTAAAAGGCCGCACTCCGGTCAGCATCAATACTTCCGAGACCACGAGCAGGCCCACCCCGATCCAGCCGTGACAGCGGCGCTCTTTCTTAACCATTTGGGAGGACATCCTTACAACGTTTATTTATAAACCATCTTTACTCTTTCATTGTATTTTCCATGATAGACAACGAAGCTGAAAGCGTCAAACAGGTTGGACCTGAAGTCCAAGGTTAATATTAGTCGATCGACAGATTTTTTCGATAAAAATACTCGGATTCTCTCAGTTTTTGCTTGCCCGGCCGCCCCGGTTTGTGTTATTTACCCAATTAGCGAGGCAATACCGTTTTCGTTCGGGAGTCATGTTTCGAAATATCCGTACCCTAGTTTATCCGATTCTGATTCTGGTGGTTTTAACCTCCTGTGCCGGGTTGGAAAAAAAAGACTCGCCGGGCCCTTCCGTTATCGGAGCCCAGGCCGCGGCCGTGGTCCAGGGTTGCGGACCGAATGAAACCGGGTTCAAACCCGGTCCTTTATTTTCTGAAGAATTAAAGAAAAAGGTCGCTTCGGAAATCATCGCCCTGGAGGGCCGCCCTCTAACCATTCCCATCACCATCAATGAAGACGTCCAGGCCGCCATGGAATTTTTTTTGGGTGAGGGGCGGGGCTTCATGACCCGGTCCTTGTGCCGTTCGGGCAAGTACATTTCCATGATGAAGAAAATATTCCGTGACAAAGGCCTGCCCGAAGACCTGGCCTACTTATCCTTGATCGAGAGCGGCTTCAGGGTCGAGGCCTATTCCCCGGCTCACGCCGCCGGTCTCTGGCAGTTCATCCCGGCCACCGGGAAACGTTATGGTCTCAAAATCGACGAATGGGCGGACGAACGGCTCCATCCGGAAAAGTCGACCAGGGCCGCGGCCGATTATCTGGCCGACCTCCACCAGATGTTCGGTTGCTGGTATCTGGCGGCGGCGGCTTATAACGCCGGCGAAGGCAAGATACTCAAAGCCCTGAAAAGATACAAAGCCACGGATTTTTGGACCATCGCCGGAGAGGATTACCTGCGGGCCGAGACCAAGGACTATGTGCCCAAGTTCCTGGCGACGATTCTTATCGCCAAGGAGGCGGCGGTTTATGGCCTGACGGATATTACGCCCCAAAAGCCCCAGGAAGTGGACGAGGTCGTCCTGCCGTATCCCACGGACCTGGCCGTGATCGCTCGTCTGGCCGGGACGGATACGGACACGGTCCAGGCGCTCAATCCTCACCTTAAACGCTGGTGCACTCCTTTGGACGAACGAAATTATCCGGTCCGGATTCCCAAGGGAGGCCGGGAATCCTTTTTGGACAAATACGCCCGGCTTGAACCAGGCGAGAGATTAAAATCGTCGATTCACAGGGTCAGGGGCGGGGAGACGCTGAGGACCGTCGCCCGCATGTATGGCATTTCGGTCGACACCTTGAAGGAGTTCAACGAATTACGGTCCGCTCGGCTCAAGCGGGGTCAGGTGGTCAGGATACCGATCGGGGCCGACGAGTACCAGGCCCGTCAAAAGGCTTATCAAGCCAAGCTGACCGCTCAGCGGGCGGAACTGGAAAAGATGCAACGCCTGGTCTATACGGTCCGGTCCGGCGACAATCCCTGGTTGATCGGCATGCGCTTCGATTTGAACTGGAAAGATATCGCCGCCTGGAACGACATTAAGGATGTAACCAAACTGATGCCGGGCCAGAAGCTGGTTCTGTATCTGGATAAGTCTCTGGCCGAGGAAAAGTCGGCCAAGACCCAAAAGAGTGAATCTGAACCGGCGCCGGCGCCGAAACAAGTTTTGGCTAACAAGGCCGAAGAAAGCGCCCCGGCGGAGGCTGCGGCGAAGACCGAAAATAAAGACAAAGAAAAGGTGCTTGTATACAAGGTTCAAGAGGGAGAAAATCTCTGGAAGATATCCCGACGGTTTGAAGTAAAGGTCGAACAGATTCAGGCCTGGAACGGTTTGAAAGACAACCGGATTTGCACCGGCCAAACCCTAAAGATAATGAGCGCCGCCGCGGAAATTCCGACGACCCCGGCAAAATCACCACGGAAATCCCAGGTTCCCCCCGCCGCCTTACCGGCGGAGAAAGAAACCTCGACCATCGCCGAAAAGAACGCCGACCCCGAAAATAAAACTCTCGCCGGGGCCTACACCGTTAAAGCGGACGACACCTTGTGGAAGATCTCCAGAAAGTTCAACGTGGACCCGGATCAAATTCGAGCGTGGAACGGGATGAAAGCCGACGACATCCAGCCGGGCCAAATATTGAAGGTGGCGCCAAGCCCGGAGCCGAAAAAAACGACTCCGGCCGAACAAGTCGGCCCGGAGCCTAAAACCACCCAAGTTTCTCAATCCAGGTCCCGGAGGGGAGGAAAAGTCGGCGCCGTATCCTATACCGTGCAGTCAGGAGACACCCTCTGGAAGATTTCCCGGCGGTTCAGGGTCGACCCCGTTCAAATTCGAGCTTGGAATGAAATGAAGGACGACAGCATCCGTCCGGGCGATGTCCTGCTCATCCTGGCCAACCAAACTTAACCCAAGATCATCACCGCCAATCTCCCCCAACCGGCCTTTAATACCAAGTTGCCTTCAAACAAGGTTTATCCGAATGTCAGGGCGGGCTTCGCGCAACGTGGGGCCGCTGCAGCGGGATGACGAAGCAATCTCATTTATAGTGTTTCTCTAAAGTTATTTCGCAATGGAGCAAGTGATAGTGTTTTGCTGTTTCCTGTCGATGGCCCAGAGGAGGGCCTTGTCGATTCGCTCGACGAGTTTCTCGTAGTCCTTGGCGATGAAATCAGAAAACCATTCGGCTTTTATGAGGAGCCATAAACGTTCGATGGGGTTCAAGTCAGGTGAATATGGTGGCAGGAAGACGGGCTCAAAGCGTC
>Ga0209270_1001203_pt1 | contig 39509 bp, 37 predicted proteins | sample MTBAKSrepl1MetaG_FD_187456 | JGI IMG/M metagenome (GOLD analysis project Ga0209270, IMG submission 187456) | Enrichment culture microbial communities from Arthur Kill intertidal strait, New Jersey, USA, that are MTBE-degrading - MTBE-AKS1... | ecosystem: Environmental > Aquatic > Marine >... | reverse complement strand
AGTCAAACTCACCATAGACGGGCAAGAGGTTCACGTACCTGAAAATCTCAATATCATCGATGCAGCGGAGCACGCTGGTATCCACATTCCGAACCTCTGTTATCTGAAGGGCATGAAGGGCATCGGCGCATGCCGGCTCTGCCTTGTTGAGATCGAGGGCATGAGGGCCCCCATGATCGCCTGCAACACAAAAGTCAAGGAAGGCATGGTCATTAACACGAAGACCGAAAAGGTTCAGGAGATCAGGAAATTCGTAATTGACCTTATCCTGTCCATGCACCCCCTGGACTGCATGACCTGCACCAAGGCAGGCGTGTGCAACCTTCAAAAATACGCCTATGAGTTTGAGCTCAAGGAGTCGAGCTTCACCAGAAAGACCTTTGGCTATCCGGTTGATGAGGCAAACCCGTTCATCAAGCGCGACCCCGAGTACTGCATCCTGTGCGGCAGGTGCGTGAGGGTCTGCAAGGAACAGGGCACCAACGTCCTGGAATTCATGGGCCGGGGCATAGGCTCGAAGGTCACCACAGCCACTGACAAACCCCTTCAGGAATCGGCATGCACCTTCTGCGGCAGCTGTGTTGATGCCTGTCCTGTCAATGCCCTTCTTGAGGCAGACAGGTGGCGCAAGGGCAGGGAGTGGGAGTACGAGAAGGTCAACTCGGTCTGTCTGCTCTGCGGCAATGGCTGTGACATCACGGTGAGCACAAAGGACGGGGCGATCCAGAAGATAAACGCAGGGGCAGCACCTGGCTCTTCTGAGCAGTATATCTGTGCGTATGGCAGGTTCGGCTTTGACTGCATTGAGGCAGAGACGCGTCTGACTGCTCCCTTGAAAAAGGTAGACGGTGAGCTCAAAGAGACGACGTGGGATGACGCCCTGAAGATCGTTTCAGATAAACTCAAGAAGGCCGGCAAGGACGCAGGGTTCATCAGCACGGCCGGGGTGCAGAACGAAGACGCCCTGACACTGAAGAAGCTTGCAAACACGGTTGTCAGGACACCACACTATGACAGCACGCTCAGCCTGTATGCATCGCCTGAATCTCTTACAGAGAGCCAGACGGCAGACATGGACGCTGCGGACCTGATTGTGCTGGTCGGGCTGAACCCATCGCAGTGGGAACGTATACTTCCGGCACTTGATGCCTCCATACGCAAGCGGCTCAGCAGGGGAGCCAAGCTCATTGTCATCAATTCCTCTGAGGCACGGCTTTCTGACATGGCAGCGGTCAATCTCGGCGGTGACGAGACAGCCTCTCTGAAGGGCATTGCAAAGGCACTGGTGCAAAAGGGCCTGAAGGCAGACAAAAAGCTCACTGCCTCAGTAAATAACGCAAACGTAACAGAGGACATGGAAAAGGCAGCAGAGCTCATTGCCCGGTCCACAGAGCCGTTGATCATAACATCTCCCCGGCTCTTTGAGGCAGCTGCCAACATCACGCTTTTTAAGGGCAAGGTGATCACAGCGGGGCTTGAGAGCAATGCACGGGGTGTTGCCCTAATGGGCCTGACCACAAAGGGCAAGACCTACAGCCAGATGGCAGGCAATGGGATGAAGGTCCTGTACGCAGTCGGTGAGGTGCCGTTACAGGAGAGGCCGGAGGCTGATTTCCTTGTTGTGCAGCATTCCCATCTGACAGCGCTCGCCAGGCAGGCAGATGTTGTGCTTCCGTCAGCAACCTTTCTGGAGTCTGCCGGCACCATGGTAGATTACATGGGGAGGCTGAAGTATCTTCCGAAGGTGATAGAGCCTCAGGGACAGGCGAAGAGCCACAGGGATATTTTCATGCTTCTTGCCAGGAAGATGGGTGCTGCGATAAAGAGACCGACAGAGGCTGAGGTAAAGAAGGCGGTCAAGGTAAAGGCAAAACAGCCGTTGAGGCCGTTCGTGAAGCACAAGGGGCTTGAGATTTCACCTGATGAGTTCATCGAATCGATCAACGCATCTGTGATAAACGGCTCCCGCATCCTGTGGCTGAAAGAGACTGAACATGCTGTAACAACATAAAATCCGAATCCAGCGATAAAAAGTTGTCATTGCGAAGAGTGAAACGACAAAGCAATCCAGGAGATTGCCACAGGCTTCGCCTTCGCAACAACCTTTCAGGTCGGATTGCCACGCACCCTTATAGAAATCAGACGTAATTGCATTTTTCAGGTTAATGTACTTCTATGCCTGCCTCCCTGTCAGACAATAGCGAAGATTTCTATTTTGCTGATCTGTTAAAATAACCCATCAGTTGCATAAATAATGCATCTGAATCAGCAAAGAATGTTGAAAATTCAGGCGTTGCATAGAATTTAGTGACAGGAAAGGAATTCACTTAAAGTGACCTCCTTCTTGTCATTATCCGGCTTGCTTGCCCGCCGTCCTTTTGGAGGGACCGGATAATCCAGAACCTTACTCTGGATTGCCCGATCAAGCATGCCCTCGACTACGATCGGGGGTCGGGCAATGACGTTTTAATTTTTTTATGCAACGTTTAAAATAACTCATATTTTTACATGCACCATACATGGAAGAAATCTATAATATAAAAATCCCTGTTTTTGAAGGCCCCTTTGATCTTCTTCTGCATCTTATTAAAGAAGCAAAGATCGATATCTATGATATTCCCATCGCACTCATTACGAGACAATATCTCCAATATATCGAGATGATGAAGGAGCTCAATCTGGAAATAGCAGGTGATTTCCTGGTTATGGCATCAACCCTCATCCATATCAAATCGAGGATGCTGCTCCCGCCTGATGAGGAGTCATCTCTGGAAGAACAGGAAGACCCGAGACTCGAGCTTGTCCAGAAGTTACTGGAATATCAGACATTTAAAGAGGCAGCATCTAACCTCAGGCAAAGAGAGGACGAATGGAAAAAGGTTTTCTCCAAAGACCCGCTGTCAGATGAAGGCGAAGAGCTCTACCTCATTGACGTCAATCTCTTCGATCTCATGAGTGCATTCAAGAAGCTCCTTGAAACAGTCTCTCCTGATATTATCACCATTACGAAAGAGACCCTCACGGTCAAGGACAGGATGTCTGTGATCATGGAGATGATCGAAGGTCTTGAAGCAATGAGATTTGAGGAAATTTTCAAAGACAGTAGAACCAGAATGCAGCTCATTGTTACCTTCGTAGCACTCCTTGAACTCATTCGCCTGGGTCTCGCCAGGGCATATCAGGAAAAAGAATTCGGAAATATATGGGTAATCAACCCTTCGAAACAGGCACCTGTCGTTAGTGAATCATGAAGATATGTATCTATGACAGAAATTATTGTGTCATTGCGAGCACCATTGCTGAGCCTGTTCCGTGTCCGCCAAGGTGAACGATGAATCTTAGAGATTGCTTCGTCACTTCGTTCCTCGCAATGACAACTTTTTATCACTGGATTTGGGTAATTATGTTCTTAAAAAGATAGCGTATGTTTAAACTTTTTAAAGTACTCCTTACTTTAGCCGTCATTCTGGTTCTTCTGTACATCGGGCATGGATATATATTGGATAAGGCAGGGAGATATTTATACTACGAAGATGATATGAAACCGGCCGATGTTATCGTCATTCTTGCCGGAGAGGAAACAGAAAGGGTCGAATATGGTGCCAAACTCTTTAGAGACGGGTGGGCACGAAAGGATAAAATCATACTGGCCGGTGGGCCGGTTGTGTGGAAGTACACATGGGCATCCCTTATGGAAAAGCACGCGGTTTCTCTTGGTATACCCAAGGATGCAATTCTACTTGAAGAAAATTCAAAAACTACGGAAGAAGACGCTTATTTTACAAAACAGATACTCGATAAGCATAAATACAAGTCGTGCATTCTCGTTACATCTCCATACCACAGCAGGAGAGCATATACCATATTTAAGAAAATTATGGGGAAGGAAATCACCGTCATAAGCGCTCCTTGCAATCAGAGCTGGTTTCGTTTTGACGACTGGTGGAAGAGGCGTAAAGACAGGAAATTTGTTCTGAATGAATTCTCCAAGTTCCTCTGGCTCTGGATCTTCGGCATAGAAAAGTCATAGACGATAAACGCAATCAGCTCATTCGTTTATAACGGTTGTCTTGACATCATGTCGTTTTATCTTTTAGTCTAATACGCGAATTTTATTCAAAGGAGGTAATGAAAATGAAAAAAGAAAGAAACAAGGTTTTACCATGTTTCGCGGCTTTATTTGTATTGCTCCTGGCTCTCGGGGCTTTACTATATCTTGGCCCTACCCTGGCTTATGCAGGTGATCATCTTTCAGCATCAAATAATGGATGTACAAAATGTCACGGCACCAACATCAGGCAAATTCATGATTATGAAGACACAATTCCTCTTGACTGTAACATTTGTCATTCTACCGGAGGTACAACCTGGTACCTTAACGACGACTGTAAAGATAATCTTATAGAAAACAGCGACTTAGATGAATATCTCGAACAGGTTGGGCTTGGATGGTGGGATCTGGTTTTGGATCCGGATGTTGAGTTCGGCTTCAATTGTGACTCTTGCCATTCCGGGATGAAGACAGAACCCTCTGATCCAGGCAGCAAAGGTAATAAATAGCCATACCTTGCATCGGACTAATTAAGGCGAGCTGTTTGTTTTGATTGCTACGGGGGACATCCTTTAGGGACATCCTTTAGTTCCTTCCATTAACTATGAAACTGCCTTGTCCCCTGTTCAACATTTAATCCCTGTCTGGCATATATACGTAAAACCCTTTCCAAATCGGAATTTGCTTATCTTATGATTTCTTTTCTTTTCCCTTGATATTGTAAAAATGGTGATTCGGGTTAAACCAGCAATGTATTTACCGGGGGCATGGTTGGATCAGTGGGGGGGTATAAAACATTGCTTCCTGTAAGTCCAGCCTTTGAAGTCTGTTTTAGTGTTGTTTATTGTAATCGCTAATCGATAAATAACACTGAAATAAACCAAAATATTGTTATAATGATTCATCAATGATCCCGTTATTCAAACACTACCTTCAATTAAAAGATAAGCTCCCTTATGTATCTCTGGGGGAATTTCCGACTCCGGTAGAAAAGCTTGAGCAATTGGGGAAGGAAATAGGTATAAATCATCTTTTTATAAAACGTGACGACCTGAGCGGTAAGGTCTATGGAGGAAATAAAATAAGAAAGTTAGAATTCATCCTGGGTCATGCTTTGCTCACCGAGGCAAAAGAAGTTTTGACTTTTGGTTTTGCTGGATCTAATCATGCACTGGCTACGGCAATTTATGCACAACAGGTTGGGCTAAAGAGCATATCTATGCTAATGCCCCAGCCCAATGCTCAATATGTTCGCCGTAATCTTCTCATGAGTAATTGTTGCGGAGCAGAACTTCACCAGCACCGCAATCTGTCACTCCTAACCGTAGGAACCATTTACCAGCTTTTCCGACACAAGCTGAAATATGGTTGTTTTCCCTTAATTGTCGATGCTGGTGGGTCTTCGCCTCTTGGTGTGGTTGGTTTTGTCAATGCAGCGTTTGAACTAAAGGAGCAGATTATGGAAGGAAAAATACCTGAGCCTGATCTTATTTATGTTGCATTGGGCACTGTGGGAACAGCCGTTGGACTGATACTCGGATTCAAGGCTTTAAACATCAGGAGTCAGGTAATTCCAGTGCGGGTAGTGGATGAAAAATTTGCCAATGCAAAAAAAATGGTTAAACTCTTTCACAAGACCAACTCTCTTCTTCATTCTATCGATCCCTCCTTCCCAAAGCTTGAATTTTCTGAGAAGAATATAGATATCAGACATGGCTTTTTTGGACAACAGTATGCTCTTTTCACTGAAGAAGGAATGAAAGCTGTTGCTGTTATGAAGAATTGTACCGGAATTAAATTGGACGGGACTTATACAGGAAAGGCTTTTGCTTCCCTTATTGATGACGCAGAAAAACAAGATCTAAAAAAGAAAACTGTCCTGTTCTGGAACACTTACAACTCAAAAGATTTCTCAGACATCCTAACTACTGTTGATTATTACCAGTTACCCCGCTGTTTTCATCGTTATTTTGAAAATGAAGTGCAGCCTCTGGATAACAATTCCTGATAAAAGATAATTTAAAATGTTGTCAAATACTTCCTGAAGCGCGCACTTTATAAAAATAATCAAACTGTCTTAGATTATATATAACAATCAACATTGGGTACGAGTTTGTGTGTGCGTCTTTTTTGTTTGTCTTGGTCTTCCGAAGTGACGGATTCGCAAAGTTTGCAATGAGAAGTCCCGGGAAGTAATGAGCTCTCCTGCCTTTACCTTCGTTCTTTTATAGCACATCTGTTGGTAGGAGGAAGCAATTTATACCTTAACCTGAAAAATGCAATTACTGTCTGGGCATATATGCGTAAAAACCTTTCCAAATCGAAATTTGCTTGTCTTATGAACTCTATCCTTTTTGCTTGAAAATATACCGGTTTATTCAATAATAAACGTATTGCAAAGGTAACGATGGGAAAGCTTTTTCCGCACACATGCCCTACGTATGATTTCTTTAAATGCATTTTTTGGGTTAATCAAGAGCGGCGAATGCGTAAAAACGCATATGGTGCAAGGGTAAGCCAAAGAAGAAAAAGTGCCCAGAGCCTTCCACTGAACAAGTTGCAGTCGTTAAGCAGATGTGACCAGGAATGCTGCATAACAAACCGGCCAATGTGGGAAATAAATGATAGACGGGATGTTTCAACGACAGAAGGGCTGAGTGCATAGTGCATATGGTACAATTAAAAAATGCCCATAATCAGCGTAAAAAACCTTACAAAGACATTTGACGGCATCACCGCGGTCAATGATATCTCCTTTGACGTAGAAGAAGGCACCATCTTCGGTTTTCTTGGCCCGAATGGAGCAGGAAAGACAACTACAATAAACATCCTCTGCACCCTCCTCTCCCCTACATCAGGAACTGCATCGATTGCAGGACATGACTGCATGAAGAAACCTTCTGAGGTAAGAAAGGCTATAGGGATAGTCTTTCAGGATACAACACTCGATAAAGACCTGACCGCCTATGAAAACCTTATATTTCATGCTTATCTTTATAACGTGCCCAAGAGGGAGATGCGGGACCGGGTCCATGATGTTTTGAGGTTTGTAGACCTCTATGACAGAAAGGACGACCTGGTGAAAAAATTCTCGGGGGGCATGAAGCGAAGGCTTGAGGTAGCACGGGGACTGATACACCATCCGAGGGTCCTCTTTCTCGACGAGCCGACACTCGGACTCGACCCCCAGAGCAGAACCAACCTCTGGGAATTCATTGTAAGACTTCCTGAAAAAAACAGCGTTACGATCTTTATGACGACGCACTATATGGAAGAGGCGGAGGTCTGTGACAAGATAGCCATTATCGACGACGGAAAAATAATTTCCATAGGTAGCCCTGATGAACTAAAAAGAACCTTGGGTGGTGATATCGTTTATATAAAGACCACGGACAATGCGAACGCAAAACAGGAAATTGAAAAACTGTTCGGCCTGAGTGTATCGGAGAAGCAGGATGAAATTTATATGACCTGTACCATGGGTGATACGTGTATCCCCGAAATGATCAGAACCATAGGAGAAAAGGTCATTTCCGTCAGGCTTCAGCGACCGACACTCAATGATGTCTTTCTGAAGCTGACAGGCAAGGCTATCCGCGAACAAGACACATCAGCGAGTGAAGGGATAAAAGAATTTGTTCGCGCACACCGGAGAAGACATTAAAAAATAATCACTATGGAATTCAACGCTATTTATGTCATAGTTGCCAGGGAATTTAAAAAGTTCATCCGTGAGAGAAGCCGTCTATTCTCAGCAATCGCCCGTCCTCTCCTGTGGCTGTTCATCGTCGGTGCCGGGATATCAAGACTCGTTCCCCGTGACACGGGTATGCCGTATACTCAGTTCATCTTTCCCGGAATAATCGGGATGACCATTCTCTTCAGTTCCATCTTTTCTTCGATATCGATTATCTGGGATAAGGAATTCGGGTTCATGAAAGAGATACTCGTTGCCCCGGTCTCACGGTTCTCGATAGTCATCGGGAAGGCACTCAGTGGCACTATCGTATCCACAATCCAGGCTATAATTATCCTTGCCCTTTTTCCAGTTGTAGGATTTAAGCTCGGAATTTTACAAATAATATCTGTTATCTTTGTCTGTATCAGCATGTCGTTCTGCATCTCTGCCTTCGGGATTGTCCTCGCAACTTTTTATGAAAGCTATGAGAGTTTCAGTGTCATTATGAACTTTATCATTATGCCCATGTTCTTCCTCTCAGGTGCAATGTATCCCGTCAGACTTCTTCCTGATATTTTGCAGATAGCTGCAAAAGTGAACCCTCTCACGTATGGGATTGATGCGATAAAGAACGCAATCTTTCCTCATGAGACCGGCCCGATGGGACCTGATTTTTCGCCGATAGCAGATGCTGCAATAATTTTTCTGTTATCTTTTGCGTTTGTTCTCATTGCTGCCCGGCTCTTTGAGAGAAAGAAGTGAGATATTGGGTTATAGAGTCATAGATATTTTTTCACATTTTGTTATCTTTCTCTGACATATGTATAATAATTGTGCTTTATAAAAGCCTTAAAATAATCACCACTGAGGTAGGCCATGACTATTACTGAAAAGATTCTCGCTGTCCATGCAGGGAAGAAAAAGGTTTCAAAAGGCGAACTGATCAATGCAAAAGTCGACCTTATTCTTGCGAACGATATAACCGCACCTATTGCAATATCTGAATTCAAAAAAATTGGTGCGCCCACGGTATTTAACAAAGACAGGATCGCATTAATTCCCGACCATTTTGTCCCCCAAAAGGATATCAAGGCAGCCGAGCAATGCAAAATGCTCAAGGAATTTTCCAGGGAACATGGTCTGAGCCTCTATTTTGAAGTCGGGAGGATGGGAATTGAACACGCACTTCTTCCCGAAGAGGGTCTTGTCGTACCGGGAGATTTGATTATCGGTGCTGACAGCCACACCTGCACATATGGTGCACTCGGGGCATTCTCAACGGGTGTCGGCTCTACCGATGTGGCTGCTGCTATGGCTACCGGAGATTGCTGGTTCAAAGTACCCGAATCAATGAAATTCGTCTATTACGGGAAACTCAACAAATGGGTCGGTGGAAAAGACCTGATACTACACACCATTGGAGATATTGGAGTTGACGGCGCACTTTACAGGGCAATGGAATTTGAAGGAGAGGTCATACAGAAACTTCCCATGCATGGAAGGCTTACCATGTGTAATATGGCCATAGAAGCCGGTGGAAAGAGCGGCATTATTGTTCCTGATAGAATAACAAAATCTTATGTGAAAAAAAGGGCTCAGAGACCTCCCCTGTTTTATAAATCCGATAAAAAAGCAATCTACGCAGATATCCGTGAATATGAATGTTCAAAGATACCCCTGACCGTATCATGTCCCCATCTCCCCTCGAATACAAGACCTGCTGCTGAGTTATTTGAGATTGCCATTGATCAGGCTGTTATCGGTTCCTGCACAAACGGAAGACTCGAGGATTTACGGGAAGCTGCGGCGGTTATAAAGGGAAGGAAGGTAAACCCGAATGTAAGGATGATCGTCATACCGGCAACTCAAAAGATATACAGGCAGGCGATGAAGGAAGGACTGCTGGATATATTTATTCAGGCTGAAGCAGTCGTATCAACCCCGACATGTGGTCCATGTCTCGGAGGGTACATGGGAATACTCGCGAAGGACGAACGGGCTGTCGCAACAACAAACAGAAATTTTATCGGCAGGATGGGACATCCTGAAAGTGAGGTATACCTTTCCAACCCGGCAGTTGCCGCTGCATCAGCAGTTCTCGGGAGGATCGGGACACCTGAGGAATTAGGTTTATAATAATACCCCTCACCCTTCCCTCTCCCGCAAGGGGAGAGGGACAATGTGTCTTAATTGGTAATTACTCATTTCCCCTCCCTTGACGGGAGTGGTTGGGGAGGGTGTAATTATAGGATAGGCAATGTCACCTGAAGAGAGACTGAAACAACTGGGCATCGTGCTTCCCGAAGCCCCTCCCCCCCTTGGTTCATATATTCCTATTGTGAGGACAGGAAGTCTTCTTTTCCTGAGCGGTATTCTGCCTTTGATCAACGGAAAGCTTTTGCGGCAGGGGTGCGTTGGAAAAGAAATCAGCCTCGATGAAGCACGGGACGATGCAAAAACAGCAACTGTCAATGCCATATCAATATTAAAATCACATATCGGGAGACTTGATAAGGTTAAGCAATGCGTACGTATTACAGGCTATATCGCATCTGCATCTCAATTTACAGAACAGCCGAAGGTACTGAATGCTGCCTCTGATTTACTGGTCGAGATCTTCGGTGAGATCGGGAGACATACCAGGTCGGCAATCGGAGTGAATATTCTGCCACTCAATGCCCCCCTTGAAATTGATTTTATTTTCGGGGTCTGAATGTTCGAATACCCTGACTGCAAAGATCCTCGAATATATACATACGTGAATCGAAACCTGGAAGAGTCCTTTCTCAAAAACAGACAGAAATATCAGAAAGTCCGGGATTTTGCTCAAAAAATCCGAGATGGATTTGAAAAAATCAGTCCGCTCATTCAACAGAACACGGAAAAAGTCTGTCCGGGGTGTCGCCAGGTATGTTGTATCAGCAAACACGGTTTCTACCTGTTTGAGGATCTCGTTTATCTGTATGCCCTCGGACTCAGACCACCGGCGTTTGAATTTGGAAAGAACGAGACAGACCCCTGTCAGTTCCTTTCTCATCAGGGATGTTCAATTGAACGTCCCTTAAGGCCTTCGGGTTGTACCTGGTACTTCTGTGAACCTCTCCTTGAATACATGGAAAAAAACCCCGACTATCACGAATTTGATGAACTTCTGAGAGATATCGCCGAACTCTGGATGGAGATGATAGAAGCGTTTATCCGTATATACATCGCAAGTGAAGAGAGATCTCCATTTCAACTGCCCGGCAAACAATAATACCTCTCAGGAGGAGATTCTTTCTCCTACTTTTAAAAATTTCTCTTCCCGTCGATAAAACACAAATCAAAATTTCCTTCATTTAGGTTAAAATGAACCCTGATGGCGAAACCGTTTATTGTAATAGTCGGGAGACCTAACGTCGGCAAGTCAACACTCTTCAACAGGATAACGAGGTCCTCTGCTGCTATTGTCGAAGACTTACCCGGTGTGACAAGGGACAGGAATTATCGTAGTGCAGAATGGGCAGACAGAAAATTTGTCGTTGTTGATACCGGGGGCTTCTATCCGGAGCCTCCTGACGATATATTCCTTCAAATAAAAGAGCACGCTCTGTTTGCAATTGATGAAGGAGACGTGATCATCCATCTACTTGACGGCAAGGACGGACTGACACCGGCTGATATGGAGCTTGCCCGGTTGCTGAGGATATCGGGTAAAAAAGTACTCTGGACAGTTAATAAGATCGACGGTCCTACACGTGAGGAGAGGACATACGATTTTTACCCGATCGGTACCGAGAAACTCTGGCCTGTCTCTGCCAAGACGGGCTATGGGTTTGACGACTTTATGGATTATGTCATAACCCTGCTCCCGGCATATACAGAAGAGGATTCCACGTACACGAAGATTGCGGTTGTCGGGAGACCGAACGTGGGAAAATCAACTCTGATCAATACACTTTTGAGTAAAAAACGGATGATCGTAAGTCCGGTACCGGGAACGACAAGGGATTCCGTAGACAGCATATGCACCTATTATAAGAAAAAATATGTACTCATAGATACTGCCGGAATCAGACAAAGAGATAAAGTAGGCTATTCTATCGAGAGGTTCTCTCTGGTCAGGGCAATCAAGAGCATAGAACGATGCGACATAGCACTGATTGTCATAGATGCCAGTGAGGGAATTGTAGAACAGGACCAGAAGATAACAGGAATTGTTGAAAACTACGGTAAAGGCGTGATGTTCCTTCTGAATAAATGGGACCTCATTGTAAACCATCAAGATGCTTATAAAAAATTATGCCGGGTGCTCGCCGAAAAAATGTGGTTCATGCAGCACGCACCTGTCATGACGATATCTGCTTTAGAGAAAAAGAGAGTTACGAAAATTTTTCCAATAATTGATACAATTATGAAAGAAAGGAAGAAAAGGATACCAACAGCACCCCTGAACAAATTCTTCAGAGACCTTGTTTCAAGAATGTCTTTACCTTTATATAAAGGCAAAACAGTAAGGCTTTCCTATATGACGCAGGTCAAGACAGAACCGCCTGCTTTTGTGATCTTTACGAATTATCCTTCAGCACTGAAGACTGCTCATATCCGGCACATTGAAAAAGAGTTACGCAATACGTTTTCGTTTGCCGGTACTCCGGTAAGGATTTTCATGAAAAAGAAACAAAGGAACTCTATCATTTGAAATACCTGAAAATCTTAACCAGGAGTCTTATTGACTTTCTCAAAGACGGCGGGATTATCCTAGCCGGGTCTATTTCCTATTTCACTATGATGGCTCTTGTGCCCTTCTGCCTTTTCTTGATCACGATATTAGGTTATTTCCTCGGGCATTATCAAAAGTTCTACCAGTTTTTTTTAAACAGGCTCATCCACCTTTTCCCTGACATAACATCAGAGATTACAGAACAATTAGGGACTCTTATTGCATTTAAAGGTATAGGTGTTTTCAGTATAATCCTCTATGGATTTCTTTCTTTACCACTTTTCTCATCAATCGAAAATGCAATGAATATTATTTTCAAGGTTGAGAAGAAAAGGACATTCCTCTGGTCATTGCTCATATCACTGATTATCCTTACGCTGATCATCTTTATGCTCTCGATTTCTTTTGCTGCAACGTCACTCATCCATCTCATAAAGGCATCCCAATCATCATTTCCGGAACTGAGGATCGGTTTGATTATGAGCTTTCTTTTGCGTTATCTTGTCCCTTTCATCATGGTACTCTTTACCACCATGATCGTATATCTCTTCTTTCCAAAAGCCAGGGTCAGTACAAAACATGCACTCATTGGCGCTCTCTTTACAACAATATTGCTCGAGATAGCCAAACACTTTTTTACCTGGTATGTGGGAAATGTTGTGCATTACGGTTCGATTTATGGCCCGCTCACTGCATTCATCGTGTTTCTCCTCTGGGTATTTTATTCTTCCTGTATTTTATTGATTGGGGCAGAGATTGTACATAATCTCGGAATATATAGAAAATGACACTTAATACCGGATACTTAAAGAAGCTCTTGTCCTGTAATTGCGAGGGATGCAATCCCGAAGCAACCTCGTATTTTATATGCTGATAACTGAGCGCTTAGGGCTGGATACGCCTGCAGGCATTTTACGTTAACCCGAAAAATGCAATTACTGTCAGGCATATATGCAGAAAAACCTTTCCAAATCGAAATTTGCTGTTAGACGTACTCTATCCTTTTTGCATGAAAATATACTGGTTTATTCAATAATAAACGTCTTACAAAGGTAGCGATGGGAAAGCTTTTTCCGCACATATGCCCTACGTATTATTTCTTTAAATGCATTTTTCGGGTTAATCTTCTTTTATCCTTTTTATTATCTCTGCAACCTGCCTGTCTGCTTTTTCCGGTTTTAACGGGCATGCAGCAGCTCCTTTGTGCCCTCCTCCTCCAAATTCACTGCATATCCGTCCGCAGTTTGATCGGCTTGTTCTGTTGAAAATGTTGTGCCCGAGTGTCACCGCGACAAATTTCTTGCCAGGGCCCCATTGTAAACGGATGGAGATATTCGTCTTAGGAAATAACGTATAAACAAGAAACCTGTTTCCAATCGGTATCTTGTCAAGAGAGCGGAAGTCGGTAATAACAACATTTCCTTCCTGCACGGAGTTTTCGTAAAGGATTTTTAAAAATTTATCGTTATTCTCATTGAGTAACTGTACCCTCTTTTGTACAACAGGCTGTGAAAGTATCTCTTCTATCGATAAGGATTTAAGCCATTTGACCAGAAGCATAAAATACTCCTTAAACCTGCCGATACCGGTCCGTGCATCTATGGTAAACCCGATCAATATTATCTCACTTGGATTCAAAACATCCTGGAACGAAAGTTGTGCCGAATCAAAGCGGTCTGTTTCTCTTACAAGGTGCTCATACGGTTTTAGTTTATCCGAGGCATAATAGTTATAGATTACCCGTGCAACACTCGGAGCTATTTCATGTCTCCCCTTAAATGTCTCAGGGGGTTTCTCACTGCCCACGGTAAACTCATGGTGATCAAACCACAGTGCGCAGAAAGGATGGTAAGGAAGGTTTGCAATGATATCGTTGTCTTTTATTTTAAACTTTTTGTCGGTAATGTCCTGCGGGTGGATCAGTTCTATATCATTAATATTTTCCATGGTTGAAATGAGAACCGTTGAAGTAACTCCGTCAAGGTCTCCACGGGTGACAAGTCTCATCTTCTCCTCCTTAGGGAATGTATTATTAACAGTCTCATAATAGAATATAATTATCTCATCGTCATTCCCGCAGTCTGCAAGCTGGAATCCAGTAGTTTATAGTCTCTGGATGCCCGATTAAAGTCCTCGGGCATGACAGACTTTTGTAAATACTATTACGAGACCCTTAATAAGTGCTTGGCATAAAGGGTCATTTATGAATCTCTCTTAACTTATAGTATAAAATAAATTTTTTGGAGATGCGAGGGATGCAACACAATTTTTCCCATTAAGAATCATCAGGCATTGATGCCTTAACAGAGTTTAGCTGATACAGCTCATTACCGATATTCTATCCCTTCTAATTGTATTTTACCGATTATACTGATAAGCTGCACGTGTCTATCCATGTCACCGGTTAAGATTCTTATATGCGACGCATCAGCAGGGAACTGTCCTAAAGTAGGATCAACCGCCACCCATTTGTTGAGATAGACCTCCGGCCATGCATGATAGTAAAAAAACCCGTCGTAGTATGTAAGCCCGACAGCTATCCTGGTTGGTATGCCTGCCGCACGTGCCAAGGCAGTAAATAAAACCGTATGCTCGTTACAATCCCCTTTCTTCATACTGAGCACTTCTGTTGCAACAGGCAGCGTGATCATCGGCACCTTCTTGATATTCTTGTATACCCAGTCATGAATAAGCCTTGTCATTTCCCGTAAGTCTTTTTGTTCACCGATAATCTCTCTCGCAAGCCCGACGATGGCAGGATCTTTCGATTGAACAAACATTGTATCTTTCAAGTATTCGTGTGAAAATCCAGCCTGATCCCTGTCACCCACCCTAAAGTGGGGACGGGGAGGTTGTTCTACCATTGAATCAAGTGATTCTTTTTGTATTTCCAGGATATCTCCGTGAAGTCTCTGCCTGCCACCATCAACTTCGAGCTTTTTTGCATCGACACCGGAAAGACGCAGCTTTAGATATTCTGTCTTGTCAGGGGTCAATGACAGATTAAACGGAACAGAAACCTGTGCTATAACATCCAATGACAATTCCGCCAATTGCATAGCTGATTCCTTTGCTTCCTTAACAAGTGAGAAGCCCATAGGACTATCTTCCCTTAAAACCTCGCCATTGTTTGTAAGCCACATCAATGTCTCGATGCCTTTGAAGCTCCCCCTAAGTTTATAGGCATGCCTCCTTTTGCCCATAGACATGAGAGTATCTTCTCCGAGAACCTCAACTTTTATATGCTCCTGACTCATGTCTATTGGATTAATAACAGGGATAGTTATTGTCTTACCGGACGTTAATCCATTCCTTAGAATATTGGGTACTATGGAAAGATTCATATATGGATGCTCTGTAAGGTGTATCTTTTTTGTTGAAGTGAGATCACCAATTTTCATTGTTATAAAGAGGTTTCTCCCTTCAACCTTTCCTGTGGCATGCATATTTACATCAGAGCTGAATCTACATGAAAATGACGCCAGTTTAAATAATCTGTCAGTATGTGCATCTATGATTGTTTCAATATCCTTTTCTACCCCCATCATCCTGAGCCTTACCTTAAGTCTGTCTGAAATCTTATATCCATCTGAAATTTCTGTTATCTTCCTGTAAGAATATCCTATCTTCTCTCCCTTGAAATAGGCACCCATCCATTGTTCTGCAAAGAGGGCATCCGGAAGAGGAGATGTATCTGATATTCGCCGGAGACCTTCAGGAACGTAATGTTTCATAATAAGCGCTGTCATGGTAACAACCCATAAAACTGCAATGATGATATAGAGGTATTTTTTAAAAGATAATTTTTGCATGCCCTTATTGTTTATTTTATCACGTTCTTCTTTCAGGCTTATAGGTTGAGTTATTTTCTCGTAGAGGATAATATTATATGAGTTTAGGACATACGGGGGTGCTATGCACAATTTGCAAAATTTGGCAGGAAAAATCGTTGTAGTCGAAACATTTGAAACAACATATACCGGGACACTCGTTGAATTGGGAGAGCAGGAAGTTTATCTCCAGGCAGACACCGGCTGGATTGTTATTCCCGTCGAAAGAATTACGAGTATACGAGAAAAAGACGATTAACCTAAATCTCCCAATAAAAATTGGACCAATGCGACGGCAGCAATTGCTGCCGTTTCAGACCTCAGAATTCTTCTACCAAAAGACGTAACAATAAGACCTTTATCCTGTGCAAACGCTATTTCTTCTCTTGTGAAACCACCCTCCGGACCGATTGCAATAACAATGGTACACGCAGAATTTTCTTCAAATCCCCCCATCCCCTCTTTAGTAAAGGGGGGCAAGGGGGGATCAAATGAATTCAAATCTGAAACATTCTGATTTATTGTTTTTTTTATTAATTTTGCTGCCTCTGACAGCCTCATTCCTCCTTCTTCATAAAAAACGAACCCGCAAATCTTCTCTTGCGAAGAATATGCATTAAAAACGCTTCTTAAATCAGCAGGTTCATGTATAATTGATACGATACTTCTTCCAGACTGTCTCGATGCCTCTTGAGCAATTTTCATCCATCGTTCCAGTCTCCTTGTAACTCTTACCTGACACCTCTTAGTCATAACAGGGATTATTTCCGTTACCCCAAGTTCTGTTGTTTTCTGGATGATCAAATCCATTTTCCCACCCTTGAGAAGGCCCTGCACGAGCGTTATGTTTACAGGGGAATCTGTTTCACAGGGAAACCTTCCCAAGACTTCAATTACTACTTCTTTTCTGTCTGTCTTTACTATCCTTGTCTTCAGGCAGTTACCTCCCCCATCAAAGACAATAAGTTCATCGCCTTTTTTACATCTGAGAACAGATGTAAGATAGTGTGCCTTATCGCCGGTAATCGATAGCCTTTTTCTTGTTATATGAGATATTGGCAGATATATTCTTTGCATTGTATAATCGACCCGGTGATTATACTGTAACTGTTTTGAATTGTAAAATCAGGATGCTATGGAAAGTGAAGGTAAATCTCTTTCGTTACTTCTCTGCCCCTGTAAAGAGGTCTTTCAGTTTATCCTTAAAGGATTTTGCTACTTCATCGCCATTTATCTGTGCGAATTCCTCAAGCAGTTCTTTCTGTCTCTGTGTCAATTTCTTTGGAACATCGATATATATCCTTACAATCTGGTCTCCCTTGCCGTGACCGCCAAGTCTTTGTATACCCTTCCCTTTCAGGTAAAATATCCTGCCTGAAGGTGTTCCTGCGGGTATCTTCAACTTGGAAACGCCGTCCAGGGTAGGCACTTCTATCTCGGTCCCTAGAGCTGCCTGAGGAAATGATAAAGGAAAATCACAATAGAGATCACTGCCCTCTCTTTTAAAGAACGGGTGATCTTCAACATTAAGGAATATATAGAGGTCTCCGGGAGGACCGCTATGGAATCCCATTTCACCCTCTCCTGAGATTCTCAATCTAGCGCCTGTATCAACACCGGCGGGCACATTCACCTGTATGGTTTTTTGCTTCTTTACTTTACCCTGCCCGTTGCAGACCTTACATGGATCTGTGATAATCTGACCGGTACCACCACATTTCTGGCATGTCTTCGATATACTGAAGAAACCCTGCTGAAATCTTACCTGCCCCGCACCCTTGCAATGAGAACAGGTTTTAGGCCCTTTTCCCGGAGCTGATCCGCTTCCATCGCATTCGCTGCAGTTTTCCCATTTCGGTATTTCGATCTCTTTTTCTATACCAAATGCTGCTTCCATAAGTGTTATATCCAAGTCATATCGGAGGTCATTACCTTTAGTCGGTCTTGGCCTGCGCCTCCCGGAAAATGTGCCAAAGAAATCCCCGAAAACATCTTCAAATATATCTCCAAAACCTGCTCCAAATGGCCCGAAACCGGCACCAATACCCTCAGCAGTACCAAACCTGTCGTAATTATTACGTTTCTCAGGGTTACTGAGGCATGAATAGGCTTCATTTACCTCCTTGAATTTCTCTTCAGCCGTATTATCAGCGGGATTTCTGTCAGGGTGGTATTTCAGGGCAAGCTGCCGGAATGCTTTCTTAATTTCAGCATCAGAAGCGTCTCTTGATACCCCAAGAATTTCATAATAATCTTTCATAGTTTGTTAATTATATAAAAGTTTTCACATAGAGACAATCAGAATCCCCCTCATATCCAAAGGGGTCTTGAGGGGGACTATCATGTGTTTCCCGAATTATGTTCTCACCGTTAACCCTCTTTCTTGTCTTTATCAACCTCCTCGAATTCAGCTTCAACAACCTCCTCTTCAGGTCCCTTTGCACCAGCCTCCTGTTGAGTTCCAGCCGCCCCTGCTCCTGACCCTGCTCCTGCCTGTGCACCTGCTGTCTTATAAATATGTTCTGCAAGCTTGTGAGATGCCCTCGTAAGATTTTCTACAGCAGATTTTATTGCACTCACTTCATTGCTTGAATCTTTCAACTGTCTGCACTTTTCAAGCGCATCCTGAATCTCTGTTTTCTCAGTTTCAGTAAGTTTGTCTCCATAATCCCGGAGGGATTTTTCGACAGTATAAACAAGGGTGTCAGCCTCGTTCCTGGCCTCAGCAAGATGTCTTTTACTTTTGTCATCCTCTGCATGTGCTTCAGCATCACGTGTCATTTTCTTTATTTCTTCCTCACTGAGCCCGCTTGAGGCAGTAATCCGTATAGACTGCTCTTTTCCGGTACCGAGGTCCTTGGCTGAGACATGCAGTATTCCATTTGCATCAATATCAAATGTCACCTCAATCTGCGGGATTCCTCTCGGTGCCGGCGGAATTCCTATGAGCTCAAAATTTCCGAGGAGTTTATTGTCCGCAGCCATCTCTCGTTCCCCCTGGCATATCTTTATGGAAACAGCAGGCTGGTTGTCAGTCGCCGTCGAGAATATCTGACTCTTCTTCGTTGGAATAGTCGTATTCCGCTCAATGATCTTTGTGAAAATACCACCGAGCGTCTCAATGCCGAGCGAGAGCGGGGTGACATCCAGCAACAGAACCTCTTTTACATCACCCTTGAGCACAGCAGCCTGTATAGCTGCTCCTACAGCAACGACTTCGTCGGGATTCACTGTCTTGTTCGGCTCTCTACCAAAAAAACTCTGAACGGTCTGTTGCACCTTTGGGGTCCTTATTTGACCGCCGACAAGAATAACTTCATTTATCTGTGACGCCGAGATGTTTGCATCTGATAATGCATTCTTGCATGGTGTCACTGTGCTTTCTATGAGATCACCGACAAGCTGCTCTAATTTTGCCCTTGTCAGCTTCATGAGCAGGTGTTTCGGTCCTGTTGCATCAGCTGTGATAAACGGAAGATTTACCTCCGTTTCCATAGCTGTAGACAGTTCTATTTTGGCCTTCTCAGCAGATTCTTTGAGTCTCTGTAGTGCCATTTTGTCTTTTTTTAAATCAATGCCCTGGTCTTTCTTGAACTCCTCAACCATCCAGTCCATGATTCTCAGATCAAAGTCATCTCCACCGAGATACGTATTTCCGTTTGTAGATTTTACCTCGATGACTCCTTCGCCAATTTCCAGTATGGAAATATCAAATGTCCCCCCACCGAGGTCATATACGGCAATCTTTTCTTCTTTCTTCTTATCCATGCCATAGGCAAGCGCAGCAGCAGTCGGTTCATTGATTATCCTCAGGACATTCAGTCCCGCAATCCTTCCGGCATCCTTTGTTGCCTGCCGTTGGCTGTCATCGAAATATGCAGGGACGGTGATCACCGCTTCTGTTACCTGTTCTCCGAGGTAATCCTCGGCAGCCTGTTTCAGTTTTTGAAGTATCATAGCTGAGACTTCCGGCGGCGAATAGCTTTTACCTCTCATCTCCACATGTGCATCACCGTTTGGGGCCGCAACGATCTTATAGGGAAGTCTCTTCCTTGCGTGTTCTACCTCCGCAGAATTATATTTTCTTCCCATGAGCCTCTTTATTGAGAATATCGTGTTTTCAGGATTTGTTATTGACTGACGTTTTGCGATTTGACCGACGAGTCTCTCTCCCTTTTCAGTTACAGCGACGACAGATGGAGTGGTCCTGCTTCCTTCCTGATTTGGAATGACCACAGGTTCCCCAGCTTGAACAACTGCAACAACAGAGTTTGTCGTCCCAAGATCGATGCCAATTGCTTTTCCCATATTAAGACTCCTCCTCTATGTTTTTATTGACCTTTATTTCTTCTCCTGTTTCTTTTTCCTGTTTCGTTTCCGATTTCTTTGACACAGCGACAAGAGACGGCCTGAGAACTTTCTCCTTCAGCAGATAGCCTTTCCTGAATTCTTCAACTACGACATTGTCCTCGACATCATCGCGTACCACCTGTGTCATGGCGTGATGGACAGAAGGATCAAAACGCCGGCCTTCAGCGTCAATAGCTTTAAGACCAAATTTTTCAAGTGTCTTATTCAGTTCTTTCAACGTTATTTCAACGCCCTGGACAAGACCCTCTGAAACATTGTCAGAAGCATGTTTTAATGCTAATTCGAGATTGTCAATGATAGGGAGCAAGTCGTGTAAAAGACTTTCATTGCCATATCTCTGAATCTCTTCCTTGTCTTTATTCACCCTCCTCTTATACGTCTCGAATTCAGCATACAATCGCAGGTACTTGTCATTAAGTTCCTGAAGCTCGGTTTCTAACTGCTCCCTGTCTTTCGGCTGAGCTTCGACAGCACCTTCGTCCCCGGTCTCTTGTTCTTCTGTTTGTGAGACGATATTGTCTTCCCTCATGTCGCTACTTCCCACTTCCCTTTACCTCTCGGCAAGTATTTTTGTTATATATTTAGCTGTGCTATCTACGATGTAAATCGCTTTCTCATAGTCCATCCTCGTCGGTCCAATAATTCCAACGATACCAATCGGCCGGTTCTCATCTCTACAGGCGGATACAACAATGCTCAATTTTTTCATATCATCCATAGCATTCTCTGATCCAATCAATATCTGAACACCTTCGGATTCGATAACCTTATTGAGTAATTGAATAATCGTATGTTTATCCTCTATAGCTCTTGATAATTCCCGTATTTTCTCTAAATTTGCAAAATCGGGCAGATCAAGCATTTCAGATAGTCCGGAAACAAAAAAATCACTAAAAGTCAGGAAGAGTGCCTTACGACATATCGTCATCGCTTTCATGATAAGTCTTTCGCATTTTGATTTATCCTGTATCATCTCCCTGAAAACTTTTTCCCGGATTTCATCCAGGGTAAGCCCGGCAAATTCAGCGTTGAGATAACCGGTAATCCTGTTCAGGTCTCTCTGGGAGATATCCGTATCAAGAGATATGACGTTGTTTTTAATCAGTCCTTGATCAGTGAAAATTATAACTGCAATTTTGTCCGACTTAAATTTAATAAGTTCAAGCTTCTGCAGCGTTGTCATATCAAGCCGCGGAGACATTGCGATGCCGAGATAATGAGATAACCGGGAAAGGGCTTTCGTGGATTCATTGAGAAGTCCCCCGATATTATCCCTGAGCGTTTCGAGTCTCTTATAGACTTCTTGCAGTATATCAGCGTTGAAACGGGAATCATATTCAGCCACGAGTGAATCGACATAAAACCTGTAACCCCTGTCCGTCGGTACCCTTCCTGCTGAGGTATGGGGCTGCATCAAGAATCCCATCTCCACGAGATCTGCCATTATGTTCCGGATCGTAGCAGGAGAAACACCGAAGGAATACTTTTTTGTCACAGCCCTGGACCCTACCGGCTCGGGGCTATTAATGTAACTCTGAACTATTGCGTAAAGGACTTTTTTAGTTCTCTCATCCAATAATTCCATAAATTAGCACTCTCATTGGTCAAGTGCTAATAATCTAACAATTAACTCCGTATCATGTCAAGAGTATGTGATAAACATGTGATCAACAAAATTTTTATTGAAAGGACTGTGCTTATCGGGAATTCACCATGTATGCCCGTTGATTTCAGGTAATGTTATAGGCCGGGTATGAATAGTGATGCATCAAACTTTGATTTTCTGTATCTCTGTGAAAAAGGCTTTTGTCCCTTTACCCAGGGACTTGATATGGCTGTCCATTTCGGTGCCGGCGGTGGTAAGTTGTGCTGTCGTTTCCTGTAATTTCTCAATGGCGTTTATAATTTCGCTATTCATCTGTTTCAGATTGTCCATGTCAATATATATCTGTTTGGCTTGTCCTGATACACGCTCTGAAAAGTACGATATCTGTTTAATGCCCCTGGACTGCGATTCGGTTGCACTTTTAAGCTGTTCTGCGCCTGTACGGATCTTTTCAGATGCCTCAACGATTATGTTACTTCCCTTACTCTGCTCTCTGGTAGCTCTGGATATCAATTCAATCTGATCGGTCGTCTGTTGAATAGAACCTGTAATCTGATGAATAGCATTCGCTTCTTCGGCAGTTGCCTCCTGAATAGACTTCGACATCTCGGTTGCAATACGTGAACTTTCAAGTATGCTATGAAGGGCCTTGTCAACTTCCTTGATAAGTTTTACTCCCCTGTCAACAGTTTCTATCCCCCTGGATGTCATTTCAACACTCGACTGAGTTTCTGACTGTACTGTTGTAATCAGTTCAGCGATCTCCTTTGTTGACGCTGACGTCTTTTCTGCAAGCCTCTTAATCTCATCGGCAACAACGATAAAGGATTTTCCGTGTTCACCTGCCTGGGCTGAGAGGATGGCGGCATTAAGAGAAAGCAGATTTGTCTGGGCAGCTACTTCATCGATGACGAGCAGGATACTTCCTATTTCTTCTGACCTTCTCTCAAGGCGGTTTATTTTCACTGCAATCGCATTAACACTCTTCTTGATATCCTCTATCCCCTGTACAGCTATATTGAGAGATGTTAAACCCTTTTCCGATGCATCAAGTGTAACTTTCTCAGCCAACAGCACCGACTCTTTTGCATTCTTGTGTATTTCAGAAATCGTAGCATTCACTTCTTTAAGAGCCACTGTGCTTTCTTCAGCAGATGCTGAAAGAACTTCAATAATTCGTGCTGTCTCTTTTATTGAACTCATCATCTCTTCAACCGAAGCAGCCGATTCCAGGGCATTTATATAAAAGGCATGAGCACTCTCTGCTATTTTTGAAACATATTCGGTAATCTCTTCTAAAGCGGTTGTCTCCTCCTCCGCAGATTTATAAAGGTTCTCTGAACTCTTTGCAACCGACACAATAGATCTGTTTATCGCCTCAATGTGTCCTGCGTGCTCTTTGAAAGCCCTCTTTTGAATATCAACGATCCTTAAGACACTCGATGGGGATTCTGTTATCGATGCAGCTGCTGCAGAAACAGTAGAAGCAAGGCCGTTCATCCTGACTATTACATTTTTTACCTGTGCGCTCACAGTATTTATTGCTTCTGACAGCGATGCAATCTCATCCTTTCCGGTTACCGCAACATGCTCCGTCATATCGCCAGATGACATCTTTCTTAAGACTTTCTCTATTTCCATTATTGGTTTTATCACATACCTCGAAGCGAGAAAATAAAGAAACCCGGCAGAGAACAAAAACACTACTAAAGTAACCGGGACAGCTGCGAGCAGGAAATTATATAGTTCTTTCATCATTCCTGTTGAACTCACGCCTACCTTGACAAAACCAAAATTTTTTTCTTCAGCATCAATAAGCGGGAAGGAAATATCATAAAAATCTCCCCGTCTCTGAGTTAATGTGCCCTTTGAAGCGAGTGCCTTCAATGTCGCATCATCTCTTAACACGTTCCCGGTATATTTCTCATCGCTGTGAAAAAGGATTTTTCCTCCTGTATCGACCAGCATCACGTAATTAACAGCCTCGTCCTTTTTCATACTTTTCAGCTTTCCATGAAGTTCTCCCATGCTTTTCATTGTTAAACCAGCAGCACCTGTCTTTCCAATCTCTTCTGAAAGTGCCTCTGCATATGATGTAACCTTTGGAATTACAGCCTGTTTATCCCTCTTATGTGCTAATAATACTAAAGCGGCGGTGTTAATACTGAGAGCAAGAAACACTACAAGGGATATAATATAAAGGGATTTAGTCCTAATGTTCATAAAAGTTTGAACATATCTTTTTATTCATTTCGTTTTTTTTACTCCCTTACCGGAGTAAAGACCCACTGACGCAAGACCACAGCCCCCGAACTTTGACTTCGCCCAGGCGAATCCGCTTGCCCCTGTCCGCCCCAGCGGATTCGCCGAAGAGAACGAGTCGTATGAGGAGGAACCCAGTGGTAAAACCATTAGGTATAAGCTTGCTATTCATTCCAACCAAATATTACATTTTACTACTAATAAAGTCAATAAAATTATTGTCTTTATAAGATAATATAAATAATTACTTAAAACTATCTCATAAAACTCCTCTTAATATATATGGTAATTAAGCCATGACATATCCTCCCAGTCTACGCAATCTATTTGCGACCGAGGTCTTGACACCGTGTGAGTAAGCGAATGGCAATAATTGGAAAGTTCCTTGCATTAACCCAAAAACTGCATTTATCGGAGGCAAAGTCGTCTGAAAAGTCTTTTGTCCCGACAAAAGTCGGGATTGAAATCAACCCGAAAAATGCATTGAAAAAAAATCGTACGTAGGGCATGTGTGCGGAAAAAGCTTTCCCATCGCCACATTTGTAATACGTTTATTATTGAATAAACCGGTATATTTTCAGGCTAAAAAGGATACAGTTCATAAGACAAGCAAATTTCGATTTGGAAAGGTTTTTCCGCACACATGCCTGACAGTAATTGCATTTTTCGGGTCAAAAGACTTTGAAGGCGACTTTGCCTCAGATTCAACAACCAATTGCATTTTCCGGGTTAAGCATTAAGAAACCTTGCTGTCTTGTGCGGGGGGGTCTTCAACGGCAAATTACGATTTGTCTATGACTCGTATGAGAAAAGGTTTTTCTGGATATATGCCTGACAGTAATTGCATTCTTCGCCTTAAGGCATCGACCACTCTGTACCTCGTACTTGCCCAACTGACATTTTCTTCCATGCCTCAATTATTAAGGCATCGACCACTCTGTACCTCGTACCCCGTGGAGTAGTAAAGCTTAATCCACGGGGAAGTCCGCCCTCAGGCGGATAAAAATAAGCGATGATACTGCATCTGCTCCGGGATTCCACGCATCATGAATAGTCCGGGCTAAACGATCTACATATTAATGTCGCTCCAGAGAACACTGCGATTCCTTCCCGTTCTTTTTGCATGATAGAGAGCCTTATCAGCTTCTTCAATCAACTCTTCTTGACTCCGAATATCATCCCTGTGGGTCGATATGCCTATACTCACCGTTATCTGAAAGTCCCCAGCCTCAGCAGAAAAGGCTTTTTTCATTACAGCTTTCCTTAATCTCTCTGCCATTTTCAGCGCACCACGTGCATCAGTCCCTATCAGGATCACAGCAAATTCCTCCCCACCATATCGTGCAGGGACATCGATGTTTCTTACCGTTTTCTTAATGATACCGCTGACATCTTTTAACACTGCATCGCCCACCGGATGTCCATAGATATCATTGATTTCTTTAAAATGGTCTATATCAATAAGAAGGAGAGAAATTGGCTCCGGGAATCTCCCACTCCGATGAAATTCCTCTTTGACCCTCTCCTGAAAATGTCTGTGGTTAAAAAGTCCTGTAAGCCCGTCTGTTATAGCCAATCTTTCTATTTCCTCATGAAATTTGGCGTTGGCTATAGATATTGATGCCTGGTTGCCGAGTACTTTTAACAATTCGATTTGATAAGGATTAAACGCATTCGTCTCTTCTGAAAGGATTACGAGTATTCCCAGGAGATCTCTTTCATAGAGGAGAGGCAATACAAAGACAGACCCGATGTTGTTTGTTTTAAACGGCATAATTGATGACCGGTAATGTCTTACATCGGAAAGGGTTAAGGACTCCTTGTTTTTTGCAACCATATCAAGCACCGTATGTTTCATACTGAAGTTATACTTATCAAGGTTGTCGAACCCTTTATGATGGAGTATCTCAACTTCATCCCCCCTGACAATAAAAAACACGCTTTTCGAGGCGGCTATCCTCAGTGCCCCATCAATCAAGTTCTGAGCTATGACACGCACATGCAATGATGAGAGCAATTTTGCACTTTCTTCATTCAAAACCTTAAGGGTTGTATAAGAACGGTAAATCTGCGGATAAACACGCTCCCGCTGGAGTATTTTAACCAGTTGATTAGAGAATGTGTTAAGGGTATCACTGTCCGCAGAGCTGAAAGCATGAAACCGTGCACTGTCAGCACTTAAAACGCCGAGCGGGAAGGCCCCATCCATAATGGGAACCGCAACGAGTGAGGATATTTTTTCTTTCTTTAAATAACCAACATCAAGCTTTCTTTCAATGATATCTGATGAAACAAGGGGCCTTTTCTCTTTTAAACAAATATGGATGAGGCCTCTGTCTGAAAGGATAATTTCCTCTTTTTCGTCGGTAGAACACCTCAATCTGAGGCCATGGTCAGAACTAACGAAAAGTGTTATAGAATCAGCAAAGATTGTATTTTTTGCAACCATAAGGAGTTCTTTAATCTCATCATCAGGTTTAAACATCGATTCAAGGTAATCCGATATAACCTTTTCATCATTAAAAGATTTCATTTCTGTCGCCGGCTCAACAGGCAGCGATGTTTTTTTCCTTGAATGAACGGGTAACTTAACCGCCTTCGTTCCCTTGACGTTCCTTATCAACAACAAAGAAATACCGCCTGTTGCAGCAAGAGATGACAGAAGGAGTATTTCTTCGCTAAGATTCGTTCCGTTTAATAAAAATTTTATTTCGAAGAAAGGGATGAAGATCATGAATAACAGTACCGTTCTGCTTCTGTAGAATGCTGTGAGCGACACGAGGAATGGGAAATACACAAGTCTCAGCCATGATACGTTCAATGCCTGTGCTGCACCGGGAATCAGGAGACCCAGTGAAAAGAGAAATTCAGGGGCGTATGTTCTGTCTTTTTTATAGATATGCAGAATTGCATAGACAGCAATGGTGCTTATACTGACAGGGAACCATAAGGCGCCTTTGCGTGATGGTAATTCCAAGAGAAATCCAAGATAGGCAAGCGACAGCAGGAAAAGGGGGAATCCTCTCTTTATTACCCGGATATCCTGCCCCTTTTCATTTCCTCTTCCCTGAAGAACTTCTTGTACAGGATTTCCCATTCAGGACTTCCTTCAAAAATCCTTTTTGAAAAAGATTGGAGTCTTTTTCGAACGTGAAAATCGATTTCTTCACCTATCTTTAATTCTGAAATGATGGCCCTTTTGATCTCGGTTCTGACTTTATGTTCTTCCTCAACAAATTCAACAAGCTGCTTATCGATGAGCCCTTTTAAAATTACATGGCTCATGTGCAGAATCTTATCATCAGACAACATCATAGAATAATATTTCTTTCCTTGACAAGTTTCTGCTTTGTGAGGTCGAACAACTTCCGATAATCCAGACGGCCCTGCTGTATTTCCAGGGAATGCTTTTTTAAGATTTCTCTAATCTCTTCATTCAATCGATCTTCCACGGTGAGCTCATGCATGATAATTTCTTCAGTCTTTGAAAGGAGTTTTTCGATTTGTACTGTAGGCTTAACGAGGTTCTTGGATATGATATTATCTACAATCTTTTTTGCCATGAGAGGAACCCATGTCTTTGGGATCCTCATCCTACCTTTCTGCAAAAGCAAGCAGGGCAATGTTCCTCGCCCTCTTAATGGATTCTGTCAGTTCTCGTTGATGCCGTGCACAGGTACCGGTCATTCTCCTTGGAAGGACTTTGCCCCGTTCGGTGAGATAGCTTCTCAGAATTTTTGTGTTTTTATAGTCTATGTAGACTACCTTCTCTGAACAAAATCTGCAAAATTTTCTTCTCTGGAACCTTTTATGTTGCAAAATAACTCCTTTCTCTATAGGTTATTATCGAAATTTTTGACTTCGGGTTTAAAATGGTTCTAAATCGGTAGTTTCCTCCGGTGGTACAATATCTCCCTCTGAACCTAATGCGTCACCTTCAGATGACTGGCTGCTCCTCCTTGAAAGAAATCGGACTGATTGAGCAACAACCTCAAACTTGCTCCTCTGTTGCCCGTTAGACTCCCATCTCCTCTCTTGCAGCCTGCCCTCAACAAGAACAGGGCTTCCTTTGCTGAGATATTTGCTGCATGATTCAGCCTGCTTTCCGAAAACAACGTTATCAATAAACATTGTCTCCTGTTTCATGTCGTCAGACTGTTTGTACCGGTAGTTTACCGCAATCCTGAAAGAAGCAACTGGTGTCCCCTGTGGTGTATACCGTAACTCTGGATCCTTTGTCAGGTTTCCTATCAGTATTATTTTATTATACACTTAGGCTCCGGCCTTTTGTTCAGCAGCTTCGGAAACTGATTCGAGTTTTTCGAGGTCTCGTATCTGTTTCGATTCAAGTTTAATAATCATGTATTTTATTACACTATCGGATACTCTATAAAAATCTTCAAGTTTTTTAACCGTTGCAGGGGGTGTCTTGTATAAAAGGAGCACGTAGAGACCCTTCTTATGCTTTTTAATCTCGTATGCGAGTTTCCTCCTGCCCCATATATCGATCTTAAGCACTTCCCCGCCGCTGCCTGTAATGAGTTCTTTGATTTTCGTTACGTTACCTTCAGATTCTTCGTCCGAAAGAGCTGAATCAAGAATCACAATGTTTTCATATATATTCATTTATATATCTCCTTATTTCCTCCTCACGTTTATGTTATTAGTCTTCAGATATCTTAAAAGTTTTTTTAAGGTCTTGTCTCTGTCATTCTGGCTTGTCCGGTCTACGACTCATGGAGAATCTTTATTTGTCTGAAAAAGATTCCCGACAAGCGGGAATGACTTTCATCGATTTTCCCGCCATTTGAACAGAGGTCACCAATAATAAATCATAATTTTATACCATAGCATAGTTAACAAAATCAACTAAGACATCCGGCCGGGAGAAAAATTTATTATCTTTATGTAGTGTCTGTGTATAAACTAATAATTAAGTTGTCCGTCATTCCCCGGCTTGCCTGCCCTCGACCCCGATCGGGGGATCGGGGAATCCAGTATTTTCAATAGGTTCTGGACTATCCGGTCCCTCCAAAAGGACGGCGGGCGAGCAAGCCGGATAATGACAAAATACGAATTTATACACAGACTCTGTATAATATACGAATTTTTACCTTTAGTTGTACGAATTGGTATATGTTCCTGGACCAGGGGACCGATTGCTAAAACAGCTAAAGATTACCAAGAGATCCCATGGCCTTAATCTGAACACTGCATTATAATAGTTCGGAATGCCTCTATACGCAGCCATAGATATAGGTTCCAACACACTCAGATTGCTCATCGGTGAGATCAAGGATAATAGAATATACGATTTATGTTATAAACGTTATATAACGAGATTAGGTATGGGCATAGACCAAACGGGAAGACTGTCTGATACGAATTGTGACGCATCGCTCGCTGTCCTCATGGAATTTTCTTCTCTCATTTCCTCTTACCACGTTAAACAGGTTAAGGCAGTTGCAACGAGTGCCTTACGCGAGGCATCCAATGCAGACATCTTTATCAGGAGAGTGCTGGCCGAAACAGGTATCTCCATTGAGGTTATTTCAGGGGAACAGGAGGCGGAGCTGACGCTTAAGGGCATCCTCTCATCTCTTCCTGAGCATGCAGCACCAGGCTATCAATCTCTTCTTATCATAGACATGGGAGGTGGAAGCACTGAATGGATTTTCTATAAGAATAATCAGTGCATTGACAAAGGGAGCATCCCTTTAGGAGTCATAAAACTATACTGGAAATGCATCAAAACCGATCCGATTTCAAATACCGACATCTCCCGGCTTAACAATGAAATCGTTCCGCATGTAAATACATTAGCAAAACATGTTGCACGTTCAATAGATAATGACACACGTCTTATAGGAACCGCCGGTACGTTCACAACCCTTGCAGCTATAGATCTTGAACTCGATACGTATGAACGAAAAAAAATACATCTTCACAGGTTATCCTTATCAAGGTTATACAAGATAAGCCATAAGCTGTTTTCACTGACACTCGAAGCAAGAAAAAACTTCAGGGGACTGGAACCCGAACGAGCGGACTTGATTATACCAGGCATACAATTTACAATTAAGCTTATGGAACTTTTCCACTTTAATGAATTATTTATCAGCGATTACGGCCTTCTTGAAGGTATTCTCTTGGATATCGTATGAATATGAAAAAAGTATTTCAGAAACCAGCGTGTCTCAAGAATGTGCCGTTCAGATTCTGCCCCGGCTGCGGACACAGTATTATCCATAGATTGATTGCAGAGTGTGTTGACTCCATGGGCATTTGCGAAAAGGTCATAGGGATTGCTCCTGTTGGATGTGCCGTATTCGCCTATGATTATTTTAATTTCGATATTCTTGAAGCTGCACACGGGAGACCCCCTGCAGCAGCAACGGGGTTGAAACGTGCTCTGCCGGACAGGATAATTTTTTCTTATCAGGGCGATGGTGATCTCGCAGCAATCGGGACAGGAGAAATTGTTCATGCTGCAAACAGGGGAGAAAACATCTCTGTCTTCTTTGTCAATAATGCGACCTATGGGATGACCGGGGGCCAAATGGCACCCACCACCCTCTGTAACCAGAAAACAACTACCACACCGAAAGGAAGAAAGAAGGATTCCGATGGGTATCCTCTCCATGTATCCGAACTCCTGGCAACCATTGAGGGGACTTCCTTTATTGCCCGAACCGCGGTGGATTCGTACAAAAATGTCATTGACACAAGAAAGGCAATAAAAAAATCCTTCAGATATCAGATTGAGGGTAAAGGCTTTAGCCTTGTTGAAATACTCTCACCCTGTCCTGTTGACTGGAAACTCTCTCCAAGAGATGCTTTAATCTGGATAAGGGAAAAAATGATACCAGAATATCCTTTAGGAACATATAAAGATATCTAACGAATACACAGGTGGAAAGCAAGATTATTATAGGAGGCTTTGGAGGCCAGGGGATACTGTTTTTGGGTGGTATCCTTGCATATTCGGGTATGCTCGAAAACAAGCAGGTAACATGGTTTCCGTCATACGGAGCAGAGATAAGAGGAGGAACTGCCAACTGTACCGTAATCGTATCAGACGAAGTAATAGGTTCTCCGATTGTCAAAAATCCTGACGTCTTGATCGTTATGAGTGAGGCGTCACTGAATAAATTCCAATTGCAGCTTAAGAAGAACGGGCTGCTCATATTTGACTCGTCTCTCATTAAAACGCCCGTGCTCCGAAAGGATATCAAGATACTTGCCCTTCCTGCAACAGAGATATCGAGTAAACATGGCAATATAAAATCTGCCAATATGGTTCTTCTCGGCGCTTTCATCACAATGTCCGGCATGGTGATGAAAGCATCAGTTTTTAAAGCTCTTGAACGCACTATAAAAGAGGGCAACAGCAAGATCGTCGATATGAATAAAAAAGCCATTACTGAAGGGATACGGTTTATTGAAAATACGCAAGGCAAAAATATCTGATCTCAGATACGTTCAGAAGCTGATCAATGATTACGCCAAAAAAGAGGAGATGATTCCTCGTTCCCTAAATGAATTATATGAAACCGTTCGTGATTTTGTTGTATGCGAGGGACACGGGAATATCTGCGGTGTATGTGCATTACACATTATGTGGGAAGATCTTGCAGAGATACGTTCCCTTGCAGTAGAAAAGCATTATCAAAAAAGGGGTGTTGGTAAAAAACTCGTTCAACAATGCCTCAAAGAAGCCCGCGCTTTAGGGATCAAAAAGGTCTTTGCCCTGACATACTGCCCGGAATTTTTTAAAAAAATAGGGTTCGTTGATATAGATAAAGCAAGCCTCCCTCAAAAAATTTGGGGTGACTGTTTAAGATGTCCGAGGTTCCCTGAATGCAATGAACACGCGGTGATAAAATATCTTTAGGTAATTTATAGCAGTTTCCACTTGGGGAAGAATCTTCCCGTTTGCAATGAATAGTCCCGATATTCATCACCGTAAATATTCGCAAGATACTTTTCTTCTGCGCCGGTTTTCAAAAAAACACAGATTATGAGGACGGAAAGGAGTACAAGTGAAAAAGGGGTAGGTAACAGAAAGAGCGTACCTGCAACAATGATTACTTGGAAGAGATATATAGGATGCCTCACGATACGGTAAGGACCATGCTTCACCAACGTTATTCTCTCACGTTTGTCTATCCCTATCCTCCACGAATCCCCCAGGACATCATAGCACCATATCGTGCCGAGATATCCTCCTATGAGCATTATGACAGCACCTATTATGACAACGGGTTGCAGGAAAAATGAAAAAAGATAAAACAGTCCGCTTTCTTCTTGAGCGTCAATGATAAATGGCTGCCCTATCCAGCCGGCTATAACAAAAAACCAACCCAGCCAGAGTATCTTTTCTCTCAGCTCCTTTGGCTTTATATTGGGGAATCTACCGATAGAATGCCTGACATGGTACATATTCAAAATCACAGTTCCCCAATAAAGGAACGCTGAAGCAGCAACAAGAACCTTCCTCAGTAAAAAAAGGTTATCCGCCATTTTTCAGATTACGTTTTGCTCGTATCAAACGCTGCAATTCGAGAGCCCAGTGTTTTTTAATACTGTGCCAGACATCTGCAGCCCAGAGGATATTGTCGCTCGGTGATTCAAATTCGACATCGATCTGCGGCTTATCTGCCGGCAAGTAATTATTGATCCAGTCCCTTATTTCCCTGCTCCCGGCAAGGTGCTTTGTCTTTGGAACCATAACATGGTTATATCCAATAGGCAGATGGACATTTCTGACCTTAGCTGTGTCAACCGGCTCATACTGGTTTGCAGGTCCGAATCCAAAAAAGTCTCCACCTAAAAAATCAAGTCCCATATAAAATCCGGTAAATTCTTCAGCAGTGTCTGGTATCCACCTGAGCTTACCAAACATCTGCCACTGATTCGGCAGCAACATTGTCAGACCCCCTGCACCTACAGCGGTCGCATATGAGACCTTTAAACCTATAACATCTCGATCTTCCCCTGTAAGCGGGTCAATGATCGAGAAGCGTTCTTCGGAATCATTGTCGAGCGGGTTCCATACAGGTATTGCTTCACTGAAAGAGCCATTTAATTCATGGAGCACCTTCACCGCCTGGATTCCACCCTGGCTGTGCCCTATGATCATCGGTCTCATGCCCTCTCTTTCATAATACCATGCAATCAATCCGGCGAGTTTTTTACTTCTCGTATAACAACTATAGGAATACGAGCCATTTTCTGGATTGCGGATTTTTTCTTCCGGGTAGCCCATGCCTATGAGGAACTCGGAAAAAGATATCATCAGGGTATGTACAGGGTAAATCCCGCCGTGTATATTGATAATCCTCGGGGCAGGTGCACGGGAAAGCAGGTTTTTTATATGCTTCTCAGTAATATGTTCAGGGTCGAGTGCAAGGATTTCATCCTCCAGCTTTTGGCTCATGGAGAGTTCGTGCAAAACTGCCCTCTTCTCTATTTTCTGAGTGTAAAGAGCTTCTCTATACTTGTAAGATGTCGTTGCACACGCTGATAAGAATATTAAAAAGAAAACAGCAAGGATTGAGAGGAAATATCGTTTCATAAGGCCATCTCGACGGAGCGTATGAAATTTAAAGTCTCTATTATAAGCCTTTCACAATCAGCTCTTGTAAATACGGCGTCTCTGAAACTGAAACCCATGTTAACAGTATCCTGCACTGTAGTGAGCGATAAAACAAAAGGTACAACAGGATTTGTTGAAACAGCTCTTAAATATTCAACATGGTTCTCTTCGTTTGATAGATCCCAAAGAGTATTTAAATTAACATTGGATATTCCCCCCCATAAAGGATAATATTTAGCATAGAATTTTCTCTGTCGCTCCGGGGGAAAGAGAGGAATCAGTTTCAGCGCAAATAGTTGCTCTATGAGAGACCTTAAATAAAGTTTATGTCTCTTTATCTTTACCGTCTGTTTGTGAATGTCTTTCGCGAGGTGATCAAGGGTAATGCCCTGCGGAACAGTATGTGAAACCACGAAGGATCCCAGATATAGTCCAAATGGTCTTTGTATGTCCATAGGGAGATCCTTGCGTATATTTACTACAGAGGCAACAGAAATTTTCTTTCGCCTCGTGGAAGAGAACCGTTTTGAGGCGAAAAATGAAATCGACAGCAGAAGGATAGAAATCAAGATATCATTCACGGTCACCCCCCACGTTTTTGATGCTTTCACAAGTGCATGGAATTGAGATGGTTCCAGGGTGACACGGGCAAAGGAATTATGATAGTTATTCATATCAGAATGGCCCACCCTGCACGACTCCCTTACATCAGAGATATGAGAGGGGAGAGTTAATAACCAGCTGATGAGGTGCTTCAGGTTGAACTGAAGCATATGCATGAGGTTAAAAGGATAATGCCTGAGTGGTATCCGGATATCCGCTGTATTTTTGTTCATATAGGTATTCACTATACTTTTAAGGAGATAGACTATGGACTCCGCATCACAGATGATATGAAGATACACAAGTCCCAAATAGAAAAATTGGTCTTCTCTAAGAATAAAAAACCGAAAGGGAGTAATAACGCCCTCCTTTGGAAAGGATGTATTGATCTGGAGTTCTATTTCATTATCAAGAGCAGCAGATATTTCTTTCCTCTGTTCGACTATTTTGATATCGACATCAGCAGCACCCCCTCGATAAAAAAAACGTTTTCGTTTTCTATCCAAAACGAACCCTGTCAGATGATACATTTCCAACCGTTTTTGAATGATGCCTGTCAGTCTGGGCAGATCGAGAGACTGAGGGATCCTGATCACGTGAACCGCATTATAAGGATGAATCTCATCCCATAACAGCATCGTCTTCTGAAAAATATGGAGTTTACCATTCATGTGTGTATTTTCCATCCATTATTCATTGCACAAACGAAGGTCAGATCACAATGTTCATTTCACTTTAAAAACTCTTTTTTCCCTTCGTAGGTCTTCCACCTGTTGTGCATCCACAGATATTGCCCGGGATATTTCCGGATTATCGATGCCATAGAACTGTTCATTTCATGGGTCAAACGGTAAATTTCTGCTTTTTCACTGGTATACTCACCCGGCCATATCGGGTCACAGACAAAACCTTCAAAGCTATCCCGGTCTCTCCGGCAACAGGCAACCACAACGATGGGCCTGTTATAGGTAATGGACAGGATAGCAGGGACAGGAGTTGTTGTAGCTTTGCGCCCGAAGAAATCAACCATAATTCCCTTCATGGTGCTCTGGTCCGGCAGCATACCTATGGATTTCCCCTGGTGGAGTGTCTTCTGGAGGACGAATAAGGCGTTTCTTTTTGGAATAATAACCTGACCGCTGGCAGCGCGATTTTTATAGATCAAAGATTCCAGGTACTCGTTGTCTAATGCCCGTACTACAACCACAAGGGGTATTTCCACTATAGCACTAATATAGGGAAGCATCTCCCAGTTCCCGATATGGGGGGTTACGAAAAGGCACCCGCCTGACTGATCATGTATTTTTTTTGCTTTCTGAAACAGCTCATTAAGCCCTTCGGCCTTCGTTCTAATCTTATCGCCTGCATCCGGAGCGGTGAAAACGTGTCGTAATTTTATTATTTCCAGAAAGGTCTGAAACAATGATTTAAAGCTCTGGCGTGCTATCTGCTCTATCTCAGTCTCTGTCTTCTCTCTGTGAAAAGCGCTTTTCAGATTTCCGAGTGCTATCCTGCGCCGCTTCGGTACAAGGGTGTAAAACAAATATCCCAGGAAACTGCTTACGTGGTGTACACCCCTTAATGGAATCACGCGAATGAAGAGAATGGTCGCATAAACTGCCGCGCATTCGATGAGCTTGGTAACCATTCCTTTTCTGCGTTTCTTTTTCATTGCTATTGCATCTGGGGGGTGATATTACGTGCCTTCTACGACTATGGCTACTGACTGACCACCAATTCCGTAAATTATGGATAAGAAACAACGGTTCTCACACGTCTGATGGGTATTCGATATCGCTAATCCGGAAAATTCCCTTTCAGTCTCCTCGAAGTTCAGTGTCGCAGGAATTATTCTGTCCTGTACTGCTCTGATGCCGAAAATGACCTCTGCGATATCACTCGCTGCACCGAGATGTCCGGTATAAGGTTTCATTCCGCAGATTGGCACATCACTGTTTTTTTCACCGAGAGCACTCATAATTGATCTCAGTTCTGAGCGATCTCCCTGTTGGGTACCGCTCCCATGTGGATTTATAGAGGCAAGGTCACTGATCTCGCATTGAGCATATTTCAAAGCAAGTTCGATGCTTCTTTTACATACTCTCTCCGGGACGCTAAAGCCACTGCTATCAGAGAATTCACAGTAATTTGAACAGCCCTTTATTTTTCCTAAAATCTTTGCACCACGCTCATGAGCCCTGTCGGCTGCCTCAAGGAAAATGGCTGCACCTCCTTCTCCGGGGATAAAGCCATCTCTCTGTCTGTTAAACGGCCGGAAGGAATGCACCCCCGATGTGCATTTCGAAAGAATTCCTATGCTTGCGAGCTCATAGAGAGGTATCTCGGTGATCCAGTTGCCGCATCCTACTGCCAGGGCAACATCGGCCTTGCCATTTTTGATGCTCCTCAAAGCCAGTTCCAGTGCATACCCGCCAGATGGCGAGAGACTGGCGAGACTCGTGTTTGGTCCCATAAACTCAAAGAATGCAGATAAAAAACTAAACAGGTTGTTTGAAATAGACTCGAGTAGAAAAAAGGGATTAACCTTATTCAGTGCTGATATATTAAGCTTTTTAAAATCTATCTTCTGCCAATTGCCGTCAGTTGCGTCTTTAAATGCAGGGTACATGAAATCATATCCGACTTTTGTGAAATCACCCGATGCAAGATAGAGTGCCCTTCGTCCGGGTAGGGTATCTGATAGAGGCGCCCCTGAATGAAATACAGCCTCGCGTGCTGCAAGAAACCCGAGAAGAGCTCCCCGGTTGAGAAATTTCATCTGTCCAACGAGTTTATCGGGAATATCTTGCGGTATTTCAACATCGGATACCTTCCCGAAATACCGGAGGAAATTCGGACTGCCATCCCCGGGGTGGAAGGCAATTCCTGTCTTCATTGCCTTCAGGTTTTCCCAGTTCTCTTCGCAATTCAGTCCGAGAGGCGTTATCAGTCCAATCCCTGTAATTACCACTTCTCTTTCATGCATGCTAAAACCGTGACTCCCTTGTTAGCAGAGAGAAAAATCTCCTCTGTTCATCACTCTCTTCTACGGCTTCGAGTGACAGCAGTATACCCTCAAAATCAGCCAGAATCTTCTTCTTTCCACGAACCGTACCCAGCCCCCTATACCGCTTTGTATCGGGTGTATCACCAGCTACAGACGTGACTTCGAGTTCAACCTGATCTCCAGGCAATGCGAAGCTGTAAAAATTGCACCTCAGAACCTTATTAATCAAGAACCATTCTCTGAAGTCAGAGGAGGCTGCCTCGAGCCAGCCGGTGAGCTGAACGATAGCTTCCAGGAGTAATACACCGGGCATGATAGGATTTTTGGGGAAATGGTACTCGAGGAAATCTTCACTCATGGCTACATTTTTTATCCCCTTTATCATTTTACTGGGTTGCCATTCAGTAATGCGATCAATCAAGAGATACCGCATGATTTATTAAAACCTCCGCATATGATAGAGACTTTTATTTCTTCTTGTCCTTTGTGCCTAATAAAATGACCATTGCAACAGCTGCATGACCGGAATGGGAAATGGAAACTGTGTGCTGATATATTCTCTTCTTTTGACCGATTTTTAATGCCCAGCCGTTTAAAAACAGTAATGGTTGCCCCGAGGGTTGCTGGTCGATCTCGATATCCCGCAGCATGTGATCACTACCTGTTACCGATAATCCCCACCCGAGGGCCTTCATGCAAGCCTCCTTTGCAGCGAATCTTCCTGCAAAGTGTACATACGGGTCTTTCCTTGACAAGCAGTATTCCTGTTCCCTTTGTGTAAATATCTCAGGAACAAACTGTTTATTTCTTGAAGCAACTTTTTTAAACTTCGTAATGTCAACAATATCAATGCCCTGGTGTATCTGGATCATGAGATGCTCATCCCTCCGTCAACAGCGATTGCCTGTCCGGTTATATAATCAGCCCTGTCAGATGCGAGAAACAGCACGAGATGTGCAACATCTGATGGTTCACCGAACCTCCCTGCAGGTATAGATTTCATAATATCTTCTGCTGCCAGTTTTCTTACCCGTTTGCTCATGTCTGTCACAATCATGCCCGGCAGTACTGCGTTCACCTGTATCCCTCTGCCTGAGAGCTCAACAGCGCATGCCCGTGTAAAGGAGAGCAAAGCGCCTTTAGAAGAGGCGTAGTTGGTTTGACCACGTCCTGCCCTTACGGCATTGACTGAAGAAATATTGATGATTTTCCCTGAGTGATGCGGCAACATGAGTTCTACCGCATATTTCGAGCAGAGGAATGCACCCCGCAGATTCGTATCGATTACCCTGTCCCAATCTGAAAGTTCCATGTTTAACAAGAGCCTGTCTCTTATAATACCGGCGTTGTTCACGAGGATGTCAAGCTTCGAAAATTTTTTTCTGATGTGATCAAAGAGCGCTTGCACTTCCTCAGGTTGTGCAATGTCAGCCTGAACCATTTCTGCCCTGCCGCAATCGTTTGAAATCTCATCGAGGACTTTCTCCGCCTCTTCCTTCGATTTATTATAATTAACAACCACCTCTGCGCCTGCCTTTGCGAGAAGTTTACTGCACTCCCTCCCGATCCCCCTTGAAGCCCCGGTTACAAGGGCAATTTTACCAGACACATCTAATTTCATATGCATCCCCTATCGTTATTTTAAACACCGGTTTGCTATTAATCGTATAAATGGCTCTTCGCGTAGTCGAGTGGGTAATACCGATAATAAATTCGTCATTCCCTGACTTGATCAGGGAATCCAGAATTCTTCTTGTAAGTTGAATTTGCCTATTCATACAAATAATAAGAGTGAATCCC
>Ga0209270_1001196_pt1 | contig 39782 bp, 39 predicted proteins | sample MTBAKSrepl1MetaG_FD_187456 | JGI IMG/M metagenome (GOLD analysis project Ga0209270, IMG submission 187456) | Enrichment culture microbial communities from Arthur Kill intertidal strait, New Jersey, USA, that are MTBE-degrading - MTBE-AKS1... | ecosystem: Environmental > Aquatic > Marine >... | reverse complement strand
TACTAATGGATACGTTTACTATGCCATATTATTTGTCATTCCGACTTGTTCGGAATCCTTCTTTAACCATTTGATTTCTAAAGATAGATTCCCGACGCGCTTCGCTTGCGTGAATGACAACCATGAGGCTTTGTTAAGTTATGTCTTAGTAAATAATAAATGATTATGATACGCGAAGAACAGCCCGATGATATAAATGCAATCCGTGAGGTGAATATCCTGGCCTTTGGTCAGATTCAAGAGGCAAATATTGTTGACAAACTTCGCAAGAACTGCAAGGACGACCTTCTGTCACTCGTGGCCCTTACGGACAATAAAATTATCGGACATATCCTTTTCAGTCCTTCGATGATTGAGATTGCAGGCAGGACGATTCAGGGAATGGGGCTCGCACCAATGGCAGTGCTCCCTGAATACCAGGGGCAGGGGATTGGTTCTGAATTGGTCCGGACAGGAATCGCAACGCTCAAACAGACGGGATGTCCGTTCATCATTGTTTTGGGTCATGCTGAATACTACACCCGATTCGGATTTGAACCTGCAAGCCGTTATGGAATCAGAAGCGAGTGGGAAGTCCCGAATAATGCTTTCATGATATTGGTGCTTAATGAGCCCGGTATGAAGGGTATATCTGGAGTAGCAAGATACCGGCCGGAGTTTGCTGAGGCAATGTAAGGAGTCGAGGTAGTCGCAAAGAGCGACCACATCAAAAAAAAGTATTCTACTGCGAGGTAATGATTAGAAATATTGATCTTATACAGATCAATAAAATATGGGATATGGGATGTGGAGCCTGTCTGAAAATTATTCTTCCGATAAGAATACGTCATTCTCGCGTCCGCCCCAGCGGAGCCGCCGAGGAGGAAAAGCGGGAATCCAGTTTCTTCAAGAGGTTCTGGGTACCTATTACTATTATGGCTCTTCGCGTAGTCGAGTGGGTGATACCGATAATAAATTTGTCAAACGTGCGACAGCAGGCCTATGCGAAGCAGTTGATATGATATTGGAGGATTTGATCCGTCAAGGACACATAAAACTGAATGATAATGTTTTATTAGTTACATAAGCTTCACTTACAATCAAATGGGGTGCTCAATGAAGCACAATGGGGACTTTGGGGGCGTTGTTTCTAATTATGTTTTTCATTTCCCAAATTCTCTTGACATTCTTATCTGTAGTTGATAACCTAAAAATGAGCGGTAAGACCGTTTCAGGCTGTTCGGGGTGTTCCCTTCCATAGGTTGGCACGAGCCTCGACGCAAGAAGCCTGTAAGGCACGCTCAATTTTGTTTTAAAAGTATTGTTTCTCAAAAGCCACCTTTTCCCTGAAAATCTCAAACCACTTTGAATCCCTTTTCTCATACTTTCTGAATATTCCCCAACTGAAGAGGTCAACGGCCTGAAGCCCGTAATACTGCTGTGAGTCTTGGTGCTTGATATCCAGTGGCACCTTGGGATCTAGACGGCCCTTTAATTGACGGACAATGTACTGATTAAAATCCCATATTTGTTTTTGTGTTTTACTTTTATCAAGAATCAGCATGACCGGTTCCTGGGCTTTCTCGAATGGTATTTTATCGAGCACAAGACGTGAAATATAATTGTAAACCCTTTCTTTATCCTTGGTAAGCCTTTCATAGACCTGCTTCTTGTTGAGTGTCAAGGCATAAATGGCAAATTTTATATCCTTAGCTTGGGTGTAGAAGTATTTTTTAATTTCAAGGACTGTCTTTGTGCCTTTTAGTTCTGAAGTGTTTGATTTTTTTAGATTAAGTTTTCGAGTTAAGGTTTTCTTAACTGCCTTGATTAGCAGCCTGTTATTCACTGGGCCTCTTATTGCTAATATGGTTATGGTGAAAAATTTGGACGGTTTCTTATTTACGAAGTCAAACCCGAGATCACCACTTTCGTCAAGATATAAAAACCACATAATTTAATGCATCTTTCTTCAGCCTTATACCTATGCAATTTAAAAAAGCATTTTATACTAAAGTAAAACTTTTTTCAGCCTATGTTTTTCACATAAATTTTATCAGAGGCTTGACCTGGAGATGCATAAGCTGTTTTTGTTGCAAGGTAAAGGTAAAGGATAAGGGTGGAAAACGAAGCTACGAGCTTTAAAGATTATCGGAAGAAATATAGATAATTATCAGCTTATGCAGAAATGCATACTGTGAGAAACTTATTCAATACTATTCCCCCTGATGAAGTGCATCTTGTTCGACTTATCTCTTTCGATGCCCTGAGGTAGGGCTGTGATAATTCGTATCGGTCAATCGTACTAATACGAAACCCGGATTACCGTACTTGATAGTTAGCTCCTGGTCGCCTGCACGTCGTGGTACAATACTCGATATCGGTTTTCAGATACATGACAAGGAAGAATGATGAAAATAATTTCAGCTAAATGCACTATCAGTGCGGTTGGCCCAAATCAATACCCTGACACCGTGTATCCGGAGATTGTGATGGTCGGACGCTCCAATGTAGGTAAATCATCCCTTATCAATTCATTATGCGCACGACGCATGCTGGCACGAACCAGTGGCCGGCCCGGGAAAACGCAGACTGTTAATTATTTTGCCATCAATGAGCAGATATATCTGGTAGATTTGCCCGGATATGGTTATGCGGAGACATCAAAGGGAAAGCACAGGAAGTGGGGAGAGTTCATCACCAACTATCTGCAGGATCGGGACAGGCTTGCTCTCATTGTGCATCTGATTGACCTGCGGCATGAGCCCATGAAAAATGACAAGAATGCTTCAAAATGGCTGATGGGGCTCAATATCCCGTATGTCATTGTTGGAACGAAGGCGGATAAAATCAGCCGCGGCAAGCGCCCGTCCCATATTGCGGCGATTCGTAAAGGATTAATGCTTCCCGCTCATGTTCCGTCGCTCATCTATTCCAGTGAGACCGGGGAAGGCAGGGACGAATTGTGGCATCATGTCAGAAGCGTTTTATCAGGACAGGAATGAGGCAAAAAAGGGCAAGTCTATCTGAATATTCTTAATGCCTAAAAGATCAAGCCCGGGCAATAAGCACTTGCCAAAAGATATCAGCATACTTTACGAAGACAATGACATACTGGTTGTAGTCAAGCCGTTTGGCCTTCTGACGATGGGCACGGAAAGGGACAAATCGCGAACACTCTACGCTATACTGATTGATTATGTCCGGAAGGGCTACTCCATGTCCGCAAAGCGCATTTTCATAGTTTATAGGCTGGATTGTGATACATCCAGCGGTAAGCGGCTTACGTTCGAAACCGGATTTCCGGAATATTTCAATAAACTGGTCTAAAGTAAGGAACAGAGAGAGCTTGGCAGGGAAGTGAACCGTCGAATGAATTTTTCTTTTAACGTTAGCACAATGAAAAATAGAGGATAACGTATTGGACAAGTTACCTGATAAGCAACCAGTCGGATTTCACGAAGGCCAGAGTGTGAAATTGGTGATTGGCGAACGGACAGACCTTGGTTATAAGGCTATGATCAACAACTCGCAATGGGGCATGCTTTATAAGAACGAGGTGTTTCAGTCATTAAGAAGAGGACAACATATAAAAGGATTTATAAAAAAGTTGAGGGACGACGGAAAGATAGATCTCTGTCTTCAAAAACCCGGATATGAAAAAGTTGATGAGGTATCTGAAAAGATTATCGATAAACTAAAAGCAGCGGGAGGATTTGTTTCCGTAACCGATAAAAGCCCGCCTGAAATCATCTATGGCTTGTTCGGAGTGAGCAAGAAAACATACAAGAAAGCGATAGGCTCTCTTTACAAGAAACGGCTTATTATTATCGAAAATAAAGGGATAAAACTCATTAAAAGGAAATAACAGGGACACAGAATAAAAAAATAGGTTGAGGTTAAGGCTGAGATAACGAAAAAGTGCATTTTTGCTTCAAGGCACTTTGACCCTTTTCCAATTTTTCAGCAGGAAATCAGTAATTTTGTTATAATAAATCATTGCTTATTCGTGGTTTTTTCATGATTTAATCTTATCTGATTCTTTTCAGTCGTGGAAATCAAAAGGGAGCACTACCACATATTAAGCTGTAAGTACCTTTGTGTTATACAGATGACACTAATAAACTTATTTTAAGGAGTACCATGAAAGAAACAGACAATTTTGAAGACATTTTAGACATAGGTAAGAGGCGCGGAAAGCTCACTTATGATGAGATAAATGATGCCGTTCCCTCAGAATATTTCTCCCTGGATGAGGTAGAAGAACTCATGGACCGTTTACATGATATGGGAGTCGAAGTTATAGATGATCAGGAGCCTGGCATTACTGAGGAAGAAGTCTTAGCTTCAGAGGAAGAAGAGGAGTATGAAGAAACAAATGATATTGTTCAGACATATTTCCATTCGATGGGGAATATTTCAATACTTAAAAGGCATGAAGAGATAGAGCTTGCGAAGAGACTGGAAGAGGGGAAAGATATTATTAAAGGGATAGTGAGAGCACTGCCGTTATACAGGAAACTCGAAGCGAATTTAGATGGAAGAGACGAAGAGGACTTGAACAAGTCAGAAGAAGTAAAATCAGATGAAGCCCTTGAAATGAGCCTGAAAGTACTTGAAAATCTTATGATAAAAATAGAAAACGCAGATCGAAAGATTGCCGGATACAGGACTTTAAAAAACCTGAAAAAAATAATAAAAGAAAAAAGGAAACAAGGTATCAATCCTGTAAAACTTGATGCCATTGCAAAAGAAGTTCAGAACGAGTATAGACGGGTTGAATCAGAGGTGGGAACCAAGGTTGACGAATTGAAAGTCACGTGGGATAGGATAACCAAGGCAAGAACCCTTGTCAGCGAAGCGAAGAATGAATTAATAACCCGTAACCTGAGATTGGTAATCAATATAGCTAAACATTATGTAGGAAGGGGCTTAACCCTGCTGGATCTGATTCAAGAAGGTAATATCGGACTTATGAAAGCCACGGATAAGTTCGACTATAAAAGGGGGTTTAAATTCAGCACATATGCAACATGGTGGATAAGACAGGGGATAACGAGGGCATTAATGGATCAGACAAAAACAATCAGGGTTCCTGTCCATATGATGGATTTTTATAGCAAGGTTTGCAAGGCTTCCAGAGAATTGATACCGTTGCTTGGGAGAGAACCGAGTAAAGAAGAAATAGCCGAAAGACTTGCAGTGTCAACGGGAAAAATCGAAGAGGTGTTCAAGGCAATACAAGACCCGATAGCTCTTCAAACTCCGGTAGGAGACGAGGATGCAAAACTCGAGGATTTTATCAGTGACAAAGATAGTCCCTCTCCATACTCTGATACAGAAAGAAATAATGTCACAGAGCAGATAATAAGGGTCCTTTATACTCTAACTCCCAAGGAAGAGAAGATAATAAGAATGAGATTTGGTATAGAATGTGAAAAAGACTACACCCTTGAAGAAATAGGGAGACACCTTTCTATTACCCGCGAAAGGGTAAGACAAATAGAGTCAAAAGCACTGAGAAAACTTAAACATTCAAACAGACGCAGTGAATTGAAGGTCTTAATCGGTTAAATTTTTATTGCAAAGTTTGAAATTTTACACAAAATGATTGACACTACCCCATCGTTGTTCTTTATTGAATTATATGGTGAAATATGTCATAATATTAAATAAGTTTCAGAGTTTTTGTATTCAAAAGGCCACAAAGACTTTTAGCTTTGGGGCCTTTTTTATTGTGGTCATTCTGAAATTTTAATTTACAGGTAAGGAGGTAAAGGATATGACCAAAGGAACAGTAAAATGGTTTAATGAATCCAAGGGCTTTGGCTTTATCACAAGAGATGACGGTACAGACGTTTTCGTCCACTATTCTGCCATACAGGGCAATAGTTTTAAGACCCTCATTGAAGGTGATGCGGTTAGCTTTGATACCGAAACGGGCCCCAAAGGTCTTAAGGCAATCAACGTAGTTAGACTTTAATTGGCGATGGAAGTTTCTCCTTATTTGGGGAAACTTCCACATTTTAGGATTGATACGTAGATGTTCGTTCTGTTACTTCTCATCTGTTAGAAGTTTCCATAGCTCCGGGATTCAAAAAAACAATCTAAGAAGTCGAAGAATCCATAAGAAAGGATGTGATAGAGATTAAGAAAATTACCAAATGTGTGAGGTGTGGCATACAAACCTCCTGTAAAAACGGTGTTTGTGCCTTATGCAGGGCTGGTATAACAAAAATGTATGATGACTTAACAAGAGAAAATAAAAGTGATCGGGTCTCCACATGTAAGAAAAAAATATCAAGAGATTCAGTGATCTAAAAAAACTGCTGAAAAAACGGGCAGGGCCTGCGGTCTTACGAAATAGAAAAACTGTTTGACAATCAAATACAAATGAGGGATGTATGCTCACCTGATGGTTTAACCTTTAATGTTAACCCTTCAACATGTTGAATAATTGCCTTATCTCCTTTTTTTAAAGGAACATCACTGACTGCTCTCCACAGTTCACCTCTGATGAAAACTTGTCCCTCTTTCCCCTCCCATTGTCTCACGTCAACAACTTCCCCCGGCAGACTTTCAATACCCGTAACAGATTTTTCCTTGCGTTTTTTAAAATAAAAAACTACAGGGATAACAACATGCTCAATAACCTCAAAGAGAATAATTCCTGAAACCAGAACTAAAATAAGAATTTTTATTTCCATAAGGATTATTATCCTGTCTTTTATTATAAGGATGACGCCGCCGGACCAAGAATATATAATGCACAGTCACGTAAGTACAGATCAGTGAGCATTTGATATGGGATTAATGCTTCCCTGGAAAGCTCTACCCTCATCAAGACGAAAGGCGGACTCTAAACGGGGTTCAGTATCTTGTCGATAACCGTCCTTGCGACCACGAGCGGGTCGATGTAGATAGATTCCATGTCCTGCTCCAGATCGCGCTTGTTGGAAAGATAGGTAATTCTGTCCTGCATCCTGGCCCTTAGATACTCAAGGTATTTAGTGTGGTGCGTGGGTTTGTATTTTCGGTCGTAATCGCTCCCGAAGAGCTCATTTCCATTCCTTGGGACCGATAGCCCATGAAAGCGTTTCCAATCGCGCCATTCGATAGTGCCGCGCACAAGTTCCGTGACGATCTTAAGGGAAAGCTCCTTCGGAATATCTATAAGCTCGCCCGAGATTCCAAAGGCGTGAGTGTTCATGATGTAGCATTCGCACCCGGCCTTGAAGAGCTTTAAGAACTGCTGGCAATCGACGATGAGCTGATGCACGCGGAACGGGTTTGCGAAAGGCTCGATCACCAGCTTTTCAAGCTCCTTGGGATCGACGTTCTCCACCCCCTTGGCCCTCATAGTAGAAAGCGACGCCCCCATCGAGACAGACAACACCGCAGAGTTTACCCGGCATATGGGCGGAAGCGAGGTGTCTTTTTGTAGCCATATCACCTTCTTTGGCGCCTCGCAGTAATCGGCGTGGTTGAACATGTCGCGGCTCTTTATGCACCTGCCATTGTCGTTGCGAATGTCTCCGCCCAAAAGCTTCCGCTCGCCGTCCGATGTGCCGATGACGGCAACGTTCTGGGCCGAAAGGAAGTATTTTATGTCCGGGTCGTCGAACTTCACAGAGTCTGTCTTATCGAATAGAGCGGGCTCAAGTGCCACTGTTATATTGTTTTCCAGGTCGACAAGGTAAGCATCGTCGTGTATGACCGTGACTTTTTCGTCGGGCTTCAGGGTGCCTGCATGGTCGTGGCTGTTGGTGATCGAGGACTTGCCGCTTCCCGAAAGCCCGAAAACGGCCACCGGCGGGTTGTCGCCTATCGTCTTGATGCCGCCATGGCAGGCCACCATGTTGTGGCGCACGCCGATCGTCCATGCAAGTGTGAGCGTCCCTTTCTTCCTTTCGCCGAAGTAGCGCATCCCTAATATGGCCATGCAGTTTTCCGCCTCGTCGATTATCGCAAGCCCCGAAGGATATTCCGGGCTCCTCCACTCAGGGTCGGCCAAGACGAGTATATCCGGTTCACCCAGGTCCCGGGATTCCTTGTAAAGCCGGTCCCACGGCTTCATGAAAGGGATAAAATTTAGTCCCCAATCGAGCATGTTCTTTGCATCTGTGACCGGGCTTAATAGATGTGCCTTCACCATGAAATACTTGTGCAATCCCACAATGCCATGAAGCCAAAGGCCATGCCTGCGGTTGAACTGATAAACGGCGTCCAGGAGGACGGTCTTCAACTTTTCGCCCTCGGCCTTGTCCAATTGGCGGACGAGCCTTCTTGCGCGGGCGGTTCTTCCCACCACAGCGCCGTCGTTTGAGACCAGTATCTTAGCGTCCTTCGGAAGCCCAAACCTCTCCGGATCGTACATGGGCTGTGTCGTGCTTATCACCTCGGGCTGTTGCAAGGCCAGCGCGTAAAGTTCTGCCATTGTCGTCTGCCGGACGGAATTCGCGTAGAACGCGCTTCCGATAGCGGCCCTCCAAGAAGAGGCCACCTGCCTATAAAATGATGTCATTTCTCTTTCTCCCTACCCTTTCCTGTATCTGCGGGTACCCAGCTTCGCGGGGTACAATATTGCTATCGAAAAGTCTTCAAGGGATAATGTCTTTCCTTATAAGGGGTTCCCATGACTTTTTATTTGCAGAGCTGTGTTATCGAACCGTTTATTAACAATATCAGAGTTTGCAAAGTTATTCAATAACCTCTGTCGGAAGACGATGATTGCTCATATCCCGCGCAATGGGAAAGCATTTCCCGCACACATACCCTACGTATAATTTTTATACATGCATTTTTCGGACTAAAATAAAAAATTTGAGGAATTAAGATAAATTAAGGGAACAACAATTTAGTTCAGGATCTTTCAGGGTCTTACAACCCATTGATACTACGAGATGCTGGAACGGTTTTGAAAAGCAGTGACCATAGCAGTATAATAGTAGCACGCTGGTGATTGTTTCTTACCCCGAAAAATGCAACTGATTATTGAATCGGAGGCAAAGTCGCCTTCAAAGTCTTTTAATTTCAACATGATTTTATCATATGCTATGATGCAATTCTCAAAAGTATCCGCATATTCTTATGCAATTCAAGAATTGCATCACAGCATAAACAAGGTGTTGCTGCAAAAGACTTTTCAGACAACATTGCCTCCGATAATTGCATTTTCCGGGTTAACGGTAAACGAGCTTTGTCATGGTGAAAAAGAGAGATAACAGGCAGATCATGCGGGATTTCAGATTGCGTCAGACCCGTCAATTTCTTGCCATAGGTGTAACACTGGTTTTACTTTTATTTTTTACCTTGCTCTATAAACGCGTTGATTTATTCGGAGAGGTTTCAAAGAATACGATCTTTGCAGCGCAGGTTGTTACTATCGCTGCCTTTATCGGATTTAGCTCGGTTAACTGGAGATGTCCCTCCTGTAATAAATATCTGGGCAGCAATATATACAGACGTATATGCAAACATTGCGGAACCAGATTAAGATAGCGCACCCCCTCCCAGAGGATCGTCACGCTCCACCCTTCAACACAGTTCAGTTTCACAATTTTCCTGTAATGCCTTAAAAACTCCTTAGTGACCGTTTACTCAAAAATCACATAATTATTGATCTTCTCGATTCTTTTCCCTTTAATTCCTAGGTCTTCAGCCCTCCTGATCCTTCTCTCCCGGCGCATTGAAAGTATCCTTTTGGCCGTCTCCAACCCGATGCCCGGCACCCTCAGCAATTCTTCTTTGCCGGATGTATTGATCCTGACAGGGTAATATTCGGGATGGCTGTCGGCCCAGACCTGCTTGGGGTCTTTATCGAATCGCAGATTTCCACCCTCATCGAGCACAATGTCCCCCCTGTTAAAACCATATTTCCTGATGAGAAAGTCAACCTGGTAGAGGCGGTGTTCGCGTATGAAAGGCATTTCAGGACTGGTGAGTAACTGCCTTTCCCCGGGAATGCCGGGGTGTCCGAGACCTTTCTGATAAGCTGAGAAATAGACTCTTTTGAAATTCATATGCTTATACAGGCCGAACATGTACTTTATAATCTCCGAATCGGTCTCGTCAGAGGCGCCGACGATGAACTGGGTGGTGCATTTGACTCTCGAAAACCTCATGCCCCTGTCCGTGAGCCTTGACATCAGCTTCAGCGGCCTGATTATATCTTTATCATAATCTTTTTCATCTGAAAGTATGGATAAATGCTTCTTACCCGGTGTCTCAATATTGATTGACACGGCGGTTGCAAGTGAGAGGGCGTCTTCAACCGCTGAATCAGAAGCCCCGGGAATGACTTTCAGGTGTATATAACCCTTGAAATTATGTTTGTATCTGAGAAGCCGTGCAACGGCATTGATCTTGTCCATGGTGTAGTCCGCATTATTGATGACAGCGGAACTCAGGAACAGGCCAGAGACCCTTCTTCTTCTCTGATAGTCCATGAACAACCGTGCAACCTCTTCGGGCCGGAGGGTACAGCGCCTCACGTTCGTATCAGAGCGGAGCGGGCAGTACTTGCAGTCGTTCTTGCAGGCGTTCGACAGAAGGGTTTTCAGAAGGACGGTATAGCCGCCCTGCGGCAGGACAACAGGATAAAGCCACCTGCCGTCAGAACCCCTCCTGCGGTGTTCATCCTTGCCGGTGCCGCATGCACAGGCCAGATCATACCGGGAATCATTGGACAGCACGGTCAGTTTTTCTAAGGTATCCATTGTAAAGGGCCTTCTGGAATTATATCAGAGTCAGAGGAAGACTGAGGGTCAATTCCTTGTTTTTACTCTATGGAGTGTCTCGAAAACGTTACGAAAAGTGCAAATAGAGAAATCATACGTTGGGCATGTGTGCGGAAAAAGCTTTCCCATCGCTACCTTTGTACGACGTTTGTTATCGAACAAACAAAATATATGTTCAAGCAAAAAGGATAGATTGCATAAGATAGCACAATTTCGATTTGGAAAGGTTTTTCTGCACATGTGCCTGACAGTAATTGCATTTTTTTGGTAAGGAGAATTAAAAGAGGATAGAGCGGCTTATTGAATATTACTCAACGATCTCCTTTACCCGTCCTACCTCTCCGTTTTCCAGACGAACCTTAATGCCATGCGGATGTGAAGGTGAATTTGTTAAAATAGTTTTAACAATTCCTTCCGATAGTTTTCCCGTCTTTTGGTCCTTCTTCAAGACGATTAAAACACGCAATCCAGGGCGTATATCTGAACGCCTCGTTCCATCCATAAATAGTTCTCCCGGAGAAAGCAAAACGGTGTCAGGTTGTCCCTCCCGGCTCAAAAGGTCTACACATTAAACCTGAAATTAATGATGTCCCCGTCCTGAACTTCGTATGTCTTTCCCTCAAGCCTCAGAAGTCCTTTTTCTCTCGCCTTATGCATACTGCCGGATGAAATAAAATCTTCATAGGAAATGACTTCTGCCCTGATAAACCCCCTTTCGATATCAGAATGAACCTTTCCCGCAGCAGCCAGTGCATTTGTATTGTTCCTGATCGTCCAGGCCCTTACCTCATCTTCTCCTACTGTAATAAATGATACAAGCCCGAGGATCTGATAGCATGTTTGTATGAGTCTGTTTGAAGCAGGCTCTTCAATACCGAGTTCATTAAGGAACGGTTCTTTTTCATCTTCAGGGAACTGGGAAATATCCATCTCTATCTTTCCGCAGAGCCTGAGAACATTTGCTTTAGGATAACGGTCAAGCAGCGAAGATTCAAGCGTCTTTGCATACTCTGTATCGCCCTCTTTCTCTCCGGCATTAAGAACGATGACCTTTGGAATGGTTGAAAGAAACTGTAACTGCCTCATTGCCTTCATCTCCTCTTTAGTAAATTCCACGTTTCTCAGTGCCGTTTCTTTCATGAGAAAATCCCTGCATTTCAGAAGCAATCTTTTCCCTGTCTCGTCAGCTTTTTTCCCGCGTTTTTTCGCCTCCTCCATACGTTCAAGACGTTTTTCAACCAGTTCAAGATCACCAAATATCAGTTCGAGATCAACAGTTGCAATATCCCTCACAGGATTAATGCCTTCCATCGGGTTCGTAACGGATTCATCATAAAAGGCCCTCACTACATGGACAAGGGCATCAACATCCTTTATCAAATCAAAAACCTTCCTGTTCTGTTTCAAATCGCCTTTGGTCAGACCGATATAATCAATATATTCAATCTTTGCGTAGGTTGTCTTTCTGGGTCTGTAAATCTCAGACAGGTGATCAATCTCCGGATCGGGAACTTTTACCACGCCGAGGTTAGGTTCACCGGAAATTGTCGGATAGCTCGTTGTTTCGGTATCCAGCCCTGTCAATGCATTGAAGATTGTCGTTTTTCCTGAATTTGATAAGCCGATAAGCGCAATTTTCATTAGTCCTCCAGTGAGATAACGTCGAACATAACAGGTAACGTTTCTAATGCAGTACCTTTTGAGCTTCACCCCTCACAGTCTTTGGCCTCTTGTTTGCTTCGAGTATCTTTTTTCTCAACCTGATAGACCGGGGTGTGACCTCAATCAGTTCATCTTCCTTGATAAATTCTATTGCCTGCTCCAGGCTCATAATCTTCGGGGGGATCAACTGTAGTGCATCATCCGCATTGGCAGCTCGCATGTTTGTCAGTTTTTTCTCCTTTGTGACGTTAACATCAAGGTCATTTTCCCTTGAATGTTCACCTATAATCATGCCCTCATAGACAGGCGTATTCTCCCTGATAAAGAGCACCCCCCTTGGCTGCAGGTGAAAAAGTGCATAGGTTGTGGAAATCCCCTTCCTGTCAGCAACAAGTGCCCCTGTCTGCCTCTTTGAGAGCGGTCCCTGCCATGGCTCATAACCATCGTAGAGATGGTTCAGTAACCCTGTCCCTCTCGTATCGGTAAGGAATTGTGACCTGAACCCGATAAGCCCCCTCGATGGTATCCTGAATTCAAGCCTCACCCTGCCGTAACCATTATTCTGCATCTTCTGCATAGTGCCCCTTCTCATCCCGAGCTGCTGGGTGACAACACCAATATAGTCCTCAGGAACGTCGATGACCAGTAATTCCATAGGTTCGTGCACAACACCGTTTATTTTCTTTGTTATAGTCTCGGGCATGGCAACAGAGAGCTCGTATCCCTCCCTTCTTATCAACTCTATAAGGATGGCAAGCTGCAACTCCCCTCGGCCCATGACCTTAAAAGAATCCATTTCATCAAAATCTATATCTATTGATACGTTATAGAGAAGCTCCTTTTCGAGCCTTTCTCTCAATTTTCTTGATGTAACATATCTGCCTTCCCTTCCTGAAAAGGGAGATGTGTTGACGGAAAATACCATTGAAATCGTAGGCTTATCCACTGTTATTCCCGGCAGTGCACTCGGGTTTTCTGTATCTGTAATGGTATCTCCGATGTTTATCCCCTCAATACCGGCCAGAGCGATAATCTCTCCGGCAGACACCTCTTGTGTCTCAATCCTCTCAAGGCCCTGAAAGATATAGAGATATGACACCTTTGTTTTCGATATTTCACCGTTGCTCTTCACCATGGAGACATAGTCGCCGACTTTCACAGTGCCTGACAGGATGCGCCCTATGGCAAGCCTTCCGACATAATCATCATAATCGATATTGGTGACAAGGATTTGCAGTGTGCCATCAGGCTCACCTCCGGGAGATGGTATTGATTTCATAATCATATCGAAGAGCGGGGTCAGGTTATCAGAGTCTTCCTCCATAGTACGTTTTGCAATACCCTGCTTGGCATTTGTATAAATAACAGGAAACTCAAGCTGCTCTTCGGTGGCATCGAGATCGATAAACAGATCATATACCTCGTTCAGGACATCCTGGATCCTTGCATCGGATCTGTCTATCTTGTTAATAACGAGAATTGGCGGAAGGTTAAGTTCAAGGGCCTTTTTCAGGACAAATCTCGTCTGCGGCAAAGGACCTTCTGAGGCATCAACAAGCAGTAATACGCCGTCAACCATCTTTAAAGTCCTTTCAACCTCACCACCAAAGTCTGCATGGCCGGGGGTATCCACGATGTTAATCTTTCCCCCGTTATACTTGATTGCCGTATTCTTTGCCATGATTGTTATCCCGCGTTCCCGCTCAAGGTCGGTATTATCCATAATGCGCTCCTGTACCTGTTCATTGGAGCGGAAGATGCCGGACTGCTTCATCATCCCGTCAAGGAGCGTGGTTTTGCCATGGTCAACATGTGCAATGATAGCAATATTCCGTAAATCATCACGTCTCATAAAAACACAATCCTCTTTCCTGTTTTAAAATCTTATGCGCGGCAGCACGATAAGATCAAAAGACAAATTCAGTTACTTAACTTTTAATCAAGATTTTTATCGACAATGTCTCATGAGGGAAAACGGTCTCCGGTGGGACAAAGCAATAATAACGGATATATTTTACATAAATTGAAAAATAAAAGATAGCAGATGCAGGATACTCGACAATTCACAGGTTACATCCCAACGGCCTTAAAAATCATACACTTTTCTCATAACCCCACCTATCCCCTTAACTTAAGGGGAGGATAGGAGGGGTTTCCGCATATATGCCTGGCAGCGATTGAATTTTTCGGGTCAAGAAAAAGACAGGGGTCAGAGCCTTCCTATCATCTGCAATGCATCCTCATCCGGGTCGCTGTAGTATTTTTTCCTGACAGATTCAACCTTGAACCCGAAGCGTTCGTAAAATTTCTGTGCACCGGCAGCTGAAGCCCTTACGACGAGATACAGAAACACACACCCCCTGTTTTTTAAAGCCCTCATTGCTTTTGTCATCAATATTGTCGCAACGCCCCGTCTTCTGAAATCCGGATGTACAGCAAGGTTAAGGATCCGGGCTTCATGATGATAATAATCAGCACAGATATATCCGATAACATGTCCCTCAAATAAGGCAACTTTTGATAATGCATGCTTTTTGCATAGTTCATTGGAAAAATATTTTTTTGAAAAGGGGGTACTGAAAGAAATCTGTTCAATTGCCGATACTGCGGGAAGATCATTTTCCTGCATATTACGAATAGTCAGCTTATCCATTCCACCAAATCATATTCAAAGTAATGCATGGGAGCAATTTCTGTCTCTGTCCGGATATGCCGGGAGATTGATGCAGTGGTGCAGTACCTTAGACCAGAAGGACATCAATGAGGAGCAACTCACTGTCACCGAGGCCTGTAATAGTGAGTGTCAATGCTCCGATGGCCTGTAAGGCTCCGAATGCGGGCACAGTGTGACCGTTAACATCCACCCCTTCTCCTTCGAGCACATACAAATAGCTGCCCCTGCCTTTTTTTATGTGATGCTTAACCGAACTTTTTTTCCGGAGGAAACAGGAATGAACCTCAGCATCCGAATGTATAAAGAGGGCGGTGCTGTGTCTTGTGGAAACGAGGGGAAGCAGCAGGTCTGTCCTCTCGCCTATTTCTACCTTTCTCTGTTGAACCGAGGGTTCCAGTCCATGTACGGATGGGAGAAACCACATCTGGATGAATCTCATCGGCGAGGTCTTTGAGTTGTTAATCTCCGAATGCATCATTCCTTTGCCTACGGTTGTATGCTGTACCCACCCTTTTTTGAGGATTCCTCCTTTACCCCTCTGGTCCGCATGGCGGAACTCTCCCTCTGCGCAATATGTCACAACCTCTATCTCACGGTGTGGATGGAGCGGCCAGACAGCTCCCGGCGAAAGGGTATCGTCATTAAATACCCTTAGTGTTCCGAAGCGCATATATTCCGGATCGTGGTACTCATCGAACGAAAAATGCCACCGGCCGTGAAACGTTCCGTTTTCTATTTCTCCGTTTATCTGATAAATGCTATCAGGGGGACGAACTAGTATCTCGGACATGTCCTATTCCCTCTACTTTAAACCTTAATCCAGCCGAACATTTAGAATATGATAACACGAGACCCGGAGAATTATAATAGATATGAAGATTTCAGGCAAAGTATTCTTTTATTTTACTGCAATACCGATAATCTACTTTTATCTAAATAGATTTCTGAAAACTCCTGTATCTATTTTTCCTGGTTTTTTTTAAAGAAATACATGCCCTCGATGGAGAATAATTTATAAAATCATCGTCCTTTCCATTCGCTTTACTGTCAATGTTTGTAAATAAACGAACAGTTTCATGGTTTCTGAGGTTTTCTTCTAAAAGGGTCGCCTTTATTTCACCGTAAGCGGCACAGAGCGCTGCCGCTGCAATATCGCTCAATCCAAAGGTATCGGATAAATCCTTAACTGTCTGAAGATATCGCTTATGCCGGTCCCCCTTAATAATTTCGGCAACATCATTGATAATATTTTTCTCCCTCGCCCTTACAACGTCTGCCGGTGAAGGTAATTTTTTCCTGTTAATTGTTGTCCTTGCAGTTTTTTCTATCGATCGCAGATACTTGTATTCCCTTGGTGTTATAAGAGTTATTGCTATTCCTGACTTTCCGGCCCTCCCTGTCCTTCCTATCCTGTGAACATAGCTGTCCGGATGCTGCGGGATGCTGAAGTTAATCACATGGGTTACATCCTTTATATCGAGTCCACGGGCGGCAACATCAGTCGCAATGAGGATATCAAGTATACGACTTTTGAATTTATTCATGATTTCATCCCTTCTTGCCTGTGTATAATCACCATGAATAGCCCCTGCATTGTATCCCAACTGGCTGAGTTTCAGGAAAACATCATCAACCTCCCTCTTTGTATGGCAGAAGATGATGGCGAGTCGTGGGTTCTCTATATCAAGGAGCATTGTAAGGGCATTAACTTTATTTTCTCCCCTGACCTCATAAAATGTCTGCCTTATCTTCGGAATGACAACATCTTTTGTATTTACCCGGATCTTTTCAGGGTTCCTCATATACCGCCTGGCAATATTCATTATCGTTTGCGGGATTGTGGCTGAAAAAAGGAGGGTTTGTCTTTCTTCCGGTGTTGCCTTGAGTATTGTCTCGATATCCTCAATAAAACCCATGTCAAGCATCTCATCTGCTTCATCAAGAACGACAAGTTTAATCATAGAAAGAGAAAGCTTTTGTCTTTTGATAAGGTCTATGACGCGACCCGGTGTCCCGACAACGACATTGACCCCCTGTTGCAATGTTTTTATCTGCCTCCCGATAGATGTGCCTCCATAGACAGGGAGAACACGAATATTCTTATACTTGCCTATTTTATGGATCTCCAGTGCTACCTGAACCGCCAGTTCCCTTGTTGGTTCCAGTATAATAGCAAAGGGTTTTTTCCCGTTCTGACATCTTTCTGCGATCGGGATACCAAAGGCAGCTGTCTTTCCTGTGCCGGTTTGTGCCTGTCCTACGATATCACGGCTGTTCATGATGAGCGGTATGGCGGAGACCTGAATAGGTGTTGGCTCTTCAAATCCTATTTCTGATATGGATTTTATCGTCTCTTTACTTAAGCTGAAATCTTCAAAGTTCATTTTTTCATCCTTCTTGTGTTTTTGTTTCATAAAGAAATTATTGCATGGTTATGCATTGTTAACGCTCTTTTCTGTTGATTGAAAAACCTTGCATGGAAGTGAGCAATTAAAAAAGCCGCAATCCCTCTTCCCCGAGGTATTGTCCTGAAGCGGGGTTTAATTCTTTACTGCCCAGACAGGTTTCTTAAAATCAAAAAATTCTTCTCCTTCTAACATTATCTGCAAGAAAAAACCCCCAGAGCTTTCAAAGCATCTGAGGGTTTTATTTTCTAACTCTAAAAGCATTATATTATAACGCAAATCACCTTATATTGAACAGGTGGAAATTATCTACAGGTCATCCTCTGCTTTTTAGGAAAATTAGACGCGACAATATTTCGTTGCCTTTCCTGTTTAGAATTCTTAACCATTCTCAGTTTGATTCTCAATGTGAAGATTTTATCGGGGTTGAATTTTTTACGGGCACGGGTAAAAGAGGACGGTGTTAAGAACGCGACTTCCTTCTTTTTGCTCCCTTGGTCTTGTTTTGAACTCGTAATTCCCTTTTAAACAGATCAAGTCGATACCGTGTAAATTCAAATACTTCATTGACAATATGCTCTGCTTTCATCTGCTGAGCTTGTTTAACCACATTTAGGGCTTTGTATTCAAGAGGTGTAAGGGGGACAGGTGAGTCATGGTTTACGTAGAACTCATAAGGTTCTACCTTAAAAAGATTGCAGAGACGAACGATTATTTTTTCTCCTATTCCTCTCTTACCGTTCTCCATTTCGCTGATATGACTTGTTTTAGCCTTTATTCGATTGGCTAGCTCTTCCTGCGTGTACTCATGCATTTTCCTCAAGCGTCTTATGTTGTGTCCGGTAATAATATTTAGTTCCCCAGCTTTCATAATTAATAAATATTTTAAAAAATTAAATAGATTTTTTCAATAGAGCAATATGTGTATAATTTCAACATTATCTTTTCCCTTATGTCAATCCCATATTTTTTAATAATTATACTTGAAATACTATACCATATGATATGAGGAGTTGGCATAAATATTTTCATGATACCGTACTCTCATTCACCCGAAGAATATGCTTATAGAATAATGGCACATATTTATATTCATCTTGTTAAAAAGCTATTCGCATTTTGATACCTCTTTATATGTTATGCTATTCTATAGCACTTTATAACTTATTGATTTTAAAAGAAATCACTTCCTGCCGGTGTGGTGGAATTGGCAGACGCGCCGGACTCAAAATCCGGTGAGGGCAACTTCGTGCGGGTTCGACTCCCGCCACCGGCACCAAAATATAGCCTACTTTTCCAGGAACTGCTTCCAGTTCATATTTTCAAGCCTGTAAGGCATCAGCATTGCACACAACGTAACACGGTACAACTAAGGACTATTGAAAAAATCTCCTGTTTTTCCTATCTTAGATCTACGAATTCAAACGGAAGCGATCACGGCTCTTTTATTATAAGTTAACCCAAAACTGCATTTATCGGAGGCAAGGTTGTCTGAAAAGTCTTTTATCCCGACAAAAGTCGGGATTGAAATCAAAAGACTTTGAAGGCGACTTTGCCTCCGGTTCGACAATCAATTGCATTTGTCGACTAAGACAATGGATTTTGATTCTGCTGTAAAAATTGCACAGAATCCTGAAACTGAAAAGATGCATATATAGTTATGGAAGAGTTGAGACTTAAAACATTGTAATCGTGCCTGTGACCCAATTATTTCCTGAAGATTTTAATTTGAGGAATCAGAAGGCTGGTCCGAACCAGTAGTCTGCTGGTCTTTGAGTACCCTTAATTCCTGCTGTTGTGTTACAACTAAGAGAGCCATAGATTTTAAAAAAGTAAAAAACTCCTTTTTATCTAAATTAAAAATATGATCTATAACATCATTTGTCTGTTCCTCGTTATTGGATTTTAAGAGAATCCGTTGCATTAAATCATCGTAGTTAATCATTTCAGATCTCCTTTTGCATACATCAATTCATTCGTAATATACCACTTGCATATTTTTTTTGCTGAGAATTGAAAAATAGTTTGTTGATATAAGGGACCACCATGAGTATTGAGTTGACGATTGAACAGTGCAGTATATAACTTTTATAGATTTAAACAATTCCCTGCTTTAATATATCGTGCAGGTGAATGATACCGACAGGCCGGTTTTTGTGATCAGGCACAACGAGGGCTGTTATTGAATAGCTCTCCATAATTGCCAATGCCTTTGCGGCAAGTTCGTCCTGAGAGATTGTTTTTGGATTCCTTGTCATCACCTCTCCTGCCGTCAGCCCGAAGAGTCTTTCACCCCATCTTTCCAGTCCCCTTCTCACATCACCGTCAGTTACAATCCCGAGCATTTTACCTCCTTGATCTATTACGATGGCATGGCCGAGTCTCTTGGAAGACATCTCAATAACTGCTTTTGACATTGGAATTTTTAATGATACCATCGGAAGGCTGTCACCAGTATGCATTAGATCCTTAACCTTGATGAAGAGTTTCTTGCCGATGCTTCCTCTCGGATGAAAAACAGCAAAGTCTTCCTCTTTAAAGCCTCTCTTTAAAATAACTGCTACTGCAAGGGCATCTCCCATTGCCATAGCAGCTGTTGTCGATGCAGTAGGAACCACGCCAATAGGGCACGCCTCTTCTTTTACCGACACATCGAGAGCAACATCAGCTATCTTTGAGAGGGTAGATTTCCCGTTCCCTACAAGGGCGATAACACGGACATGGAACCGTTTCAGAAAAGGCATTAATCCAAGAACCTCTTCTGTTTCACCGCTGTTGGAGATCGCTATGATCACGTCTTCTGATGTAACCATGCCGAGATCCCCGTGGCTGGCCTCAGCCGGGTGCAGAAAAAGCGCCGGGGTGCCGGTTGATGCCAGTGTTGCTGCCAGCTTCTTCCCCACCAGACCGGATTTACCCATCCCCGTTATAACAACTCTGCCCTTGCTCGAATAAATAATCTCAACAGCTTGTTCAAACTTTCTATCAAGCTTTTTAATCAGACCATACACAGCATCTGCTTCTGTCTTCAGTACCTCTTTAGCGATAGAAAGGGTGTTTTTAAACGAATCAGTTTTGTTCCCGGTTGTCTTTTTCTTTCTCATGTTGATTAAGAATGCATTATCTGGAAATATTGAAGGTATTATATCTGATAACCTTTATATTTTAACCCAAAAAATGCAATTGATTGTTGAATCGGGGGCAAAGTCGCCTTAAAAGTCTTTTAATTTCAATCAATCCCGGCTTTTGTCGGGACAAAAGACTTTTCAGACAACCTTGCCCCCGATAAATACATTTTTCGGGTTAAAATATTATTGGAAAAAACTATCGTTGGTTACTTACAGCATTAATGGCTTTAAGCTTGATGAGAAACCCTTCCACTTCTTCCAGCCTGATCATATTCGGACCGTCACACAGTGCCTTTTCAGGCTCAGGATGTACCTCCATGAATAAACCGTCAACACCGACTGCCACCGCTGCTTTCGCCAGTGGCTCTGCAAATTCACACTGACCCCCTGAACAATTCCCCTTGCCCCCCGGAAGCTGGATGCTGTGTGTCACATCAAAAATAACAGGGTATCCAAAAGAACGCATGATCGGGATCCCCCTGAAATCAACGACTAAGTTGTTATAACCGAAAGATGTCCCGCGTTCAGTAATAGTGATATTATTATTTCCTGTTGATACAAATTTATCTATTATATTCCTCAAATCCCAGGGGGCAATAAATTGTCCCTTCTTTATATTGACCGGCTTGCCTGTTTTTGAAGCAGCTATTATGAGATCCGTCTGCCTGCATAAAAAGGCAGGTATCTGCAGCATATCGAGGACTTCAGATGCAGGTTGTATCTGTTCTATCGAATGGATATCGGAGATAACAGGTATATCTAACTTTTTCTTTACGGCGGAAAGAATTTCCAAGCCTTTTTCCAACCCAGGCCCCCTGAAGGACGAAAGAGAAGTCCTGTTCGCCTTGTCATATGAACTTTTAAAAATAAAAGGAAGCCCGGTCCTTTTACAAATCTCTTTCAGTTTTTGAGCTGTCGAAAATATGATATCCTGGCTCTCAATAACACAGGGACCGGCAATGATGCACAGGGGGTTCTCACCTCCGAGCTTTAAGTTTGCTATGTGTATTTCTCTTGTCAATAGTTACATACCTCTGCTTTAGTCTTTTGTCTCTACTTCCACGTACGGGAAAAGCGACCGTTTTTCTTTAAGAGATGCACCAATAAAAGCTCTGAACAGGGGATGCGGATCTGTTGGTCGTGATTTAAATTCCGGATGGAACTGGCAACCAAGAAACCACGGATGATCTCCGATCTCGATGATCTCCACGAGCTCTCCATCAGGGCTTTGGCCGCTGATTTTCAGGCCGTGACCGGTTAGTATATCCCTGTATGCATTATTAAATTCATACCTGTGCCTGTGCCGCTCAGATATCTCCTTTACATTGTATGCTGTATAGGCAAAACTCCCTTCTTCAAGGACACATGGATAGGCACCGAGTCTCATAGTGCCACCCTTGAGGGAGTCTTCTTTGCGCTCTTCTATTGTTCCTTTCCTGAAGTCATACCATCTTTCCATGAGATAGATAACCGGGTCCTTTGTATTGAAATCGAACTCTGTGCTATTTGCAGAGAGTCCGCAGACATTTCTTGCAAATTCAATGACAGCACATTGCATACCCAGACAGATACCAAAGAAGGGAATTTTCTTTTCGCGTGCATAACGTATCGCTCTTACTTTGCCTTCAATCCCTCTGGAACCAAATCCTCCCGGCACGAGAATCCCGTCGGCTTCGGATAAATACCGCTCGGGGCCATGGGCTTCGATCACCTCTGAATCCACCCATTGCAGATTGACGCGTGCGTTATTTGCGATACCACCATGGGTAAGTGCTTCCCACAGGCTTTTATATGAGTCTTTCAGCCCGGTATACTTCCCGACTATCGCAATATTGACTTCATTTTTCGGTTCCTTTATTTTCTTCACGATATCTTTCCAACGGGACAGATCAGGCTCACCGAGATTAAGCTTAAACTTCTTTGCAATAATGTCATCGAGCCCCTCGTTATGTAACATGAGGGGAACTTCGTATATCGTTTCAACGTCCCTGGCTGAAATAACTGCATCGGGGTCAAGGTTGCAGTGAATTGCAATTTTCTTCTTTGCATCAGGAGGAAGGGGCAATTCCGTTCTGCATAAGAGAATATCAGGCTGGATACCTATTGCCCTGAATTCTTTAACACTATGCTGGGTGGGCTTTGTCTTTATTTCACCTGCTGACTTAACATAAGGAATCAGGGTAAGATGCATGTAGAGGACATTGTCCCTCCCGACATCGTAACGAATCTGTCTTATTGCCTCAAGAAAGGGCAGGCTTTCGATATCCCCTATGGTGCCGCCGATCTCGACAATCACCACATCATAACTATTGCTTGCAGACTTTATTGCGCTCTTTATCTCATCTGTTATATGGGGGACGACCTGAACAGTCTCACCGAGATAATCACCTTGCCTTTCTTTTGTTATGACGCTGTAATAGATCTTTCCCGTTGTATAGTTGTTCGCCTGGGACGTCCTCAATGACGTGAATCTCTCATAATGCCCGAGGTCGAGGTCTGTCTCTATGCCGTCATCAGTAACGAATACCTCACCATGCTGAAAAGGACTTAACGTCCCCGGGTCCACATTGATATAGGGGTCTAATTTCTGGAGAGTGACCGTTAATCCCTGTGCTTCCAGAAGTGCACCGGTAGCTGCTGCTGCGATTCCCTTTCCGAGTGCTGAAACAACACCACCGGTTACGAAGATATACTTAGACATTTTTCCAGCCTTTCAAGGTCTTCGGGTGTATCTACACCGCATGTTTCAAAAAAGGTCTCTTTAAGCTTAATCCTCAAGCCATTTTCGAGAGCCCGTAACTGTTCGAGTTTCTCCTTCTGCTCAAGTTCTGTTTGCTGCAAGCCGGCAAGTGACAGGAGGACTTCCCGTCTGTAACTATAGATGCCGATATGCTTATAAAAGTTTTGAGTTTTGAGTTTTGAGTTTTGAATTTCAACAACGCTCTTCCAATCGTCTCTGTAAAATGGTATTGGTGATCTCGAAAAATATAGTGCAAACAATTCTCTGTCGAAAACTACCTTGACTATGTTCGGATTGAGAATTTCATGGGGATCTTCAATCTTTTTTATGAGGGTTCCCATTGAGGCTCTTTGATCTTTGAGTACATCAATAACATCATCAATCATTTCAGGACGAATAAGAGGTTCGTCTCCCTGTACATTGACAACGATATCAACATCCAGTGAGGCTGCCACCTCTGCTACCCTGTCTGTTCCGGTACGATGTCCTTTATCTGTCATGACAGCCTTCCCCCCAAACTTCCTCACAGTTTCAAGTATGGGTTCACTATCGGTTGCAACAATGACTTCATCCGCTCTGCGAGCGCGCTTAGAATTCTCATATACATGCTGGATAATGGGAATCCCTTTCAGGGGGCATAAGGGCTTTCCCGGAAAACGGGTCGAATCAAAGCGGGCAGGAATTATGACTATTGAAGTCATATTAAAATATTACTTATACATTATATACTTATTTTGTATCCTTGACAATACATTTTAAATATTCCAAAATAATTTGTTTAAAATCCTTTCGCTCTCTCGTTCTTAATGAGCGTAGCGACTGAAAAGCTCGTTTATTTCACATTTCATACAAGAACAAAAAGGTTATCAGACTTGGAATTTTCAGGTATTGCAACAAAGATTATTGTCTCGGCTCTCCCGATCTTGATCGCTATCACCTTTCATGAAGTTTCTCATGGTCTGGTTGCTTATAGATTAGGTGACGCAACAGCAAAGGTGATGGGGAGACTTACATTGAACCCTTTAGCTCATATTGATCCGATCGGCACAGTACTGATCCCCCTGATGCTCCTTATATTTACGCAAGGACAGTTTGTTTTCGGATATGCAAAACCTGTACCTATAAATCCCATGAACTTCAAAAACCCTAAAAGGGATATGGCTATTTCAGCAGCTGCTGGTCCAATAACAAATATCATCCTGGCGGTTTTGAGCATTATAATCCTGAAATTTATAATTCTTCCTCTCTCAATAATTCTGCCTCAAGCTATCAGTTTGCCTCTCATAATGATATTGCGGGCAAGTGTTGTCTTCAACGTTATACTTGCAGCATTCAATATGATACCGATCCCCCCACTTGACGGTGGCAGGGTATTGACCGGATTTCTTCCTTACAAGTACGCTGTCTCATTCAGCAAGATCGAACCGTATGGTTTTATCATTGTTATTATTCTTATCTGGACCGGGATAGCAGGCCTTTTTGTCATCCCTCTTGTAAACCTATTTTTGCGGATTTTGCAATCACTATAGAGCAGTGAGGTCGATATGAATAAACAAATAGTACTCAGCGGAATGCAGGCAAGCGGTAAATTACACCTCGGAAATCTGATAGGTGCTTTGAGTAACTGGGTGAAACTTCAGGACAAGTATGATTGCTATTATTTTATTGCGGACTGGCATGCGCTTACGACCGGATACGCGGATCCATCCACATTAAAAGAGTCAACACAAGATATCCTCGTCAATTTTCTTGCAGCCGGGCTCGATCCGGAAAAATGTACGATATTTCTCCAGTCAAGGGTTCTCGAACACGCAGAGCTCCACCTCCTGCTATCAATGATAACTCCGCTCGGCTGGCTCGAACGGGTCCCAACGTATAAAGAAAAACAGCAGGAGCTCAGGGACAGGGACTTATCCACCTATGGTTTTCTCGGATACCCCCTTCTTCAGACTGCTGACATTATTGTTTACCGGGCAAAGTATGTTCCCGTGGGAATTGACCAGGTTCCTCATCTCGAGATAAGCAGGGAGATTGCAAGAAGATTCAATAATTTCTATAAGGAAATTTTCCCTGAACCGGAGGCATTACTGACTGAGTTTCCTAAGATGGTCGGGACTGATGGGAGAAAGATGTCCAAAAGTTACGATAACGCCATATACCTCTCGGATACCCCTCAAGATGTTGAGCAAAAAATAATGACAATGGTCACCGATCCAGCACGTATTAAAAGGACCGATGCCGGGAATCCGGAACTGTCACCTGTGTACCAACTCCATAAGATATTCTCATCGAAAGCAGAACAGGAAGAAGTGGCGAAAGGTTGCAGAACAGCAGGCATCGGCTGTATTGACTGTAAGAAAATCCTTATCAAAAACGTTTTCTCTGTTATGGAACCTATATGGGATAAGCGCAATGAGCTTTTAAAGAGCCCTGATATCCTCTACGATATTGTAAAGAAAGGCACAGAGAAGGCAGGCACGGTTGCGAGAGAGACCATGCGACTTGTGCGGGAGGCCATGGGGCTGTTTTAAAACTTTATCCCGATATCAGGGAATAATTGAGAGAGGACTCTGACCTGGTCTGTCAGGAGCATAATTCCGAAGACAATTAAAACCAGCCCGCTTATGATCATGACCACGCGCATATATCTCGCAAGCTTTCTTGAATAACTCAGGAAAGCATTTATGGCAACCGCTGACAGAAAGAACGGAACTGCGAGTCCGAGTGAATACACAGCAAGCAATTTAAGTCCGTACATCATGGAGCCTTTTGAGCCTGCATATACAAGGATTGTACCAAGGATTGGGCCGATACAAGGGCTCCAGCCCGCAGCAAAGGTCATGCCTATTATAAAGGTACCGGCATATCCGGCAGGCTTTCCACCAAGACGGAGCTTTTTGTCCTTCATAAGGAAATCGAGTTTAAGAAAACCTGCTATGAAAAGGCCAAGGATAATGACAAGAACACCTCCGATTATCCTTATCACATCAAGATACTGAAATAATAAACTCCCTATGACAGAAGACGAGACGCCAAGGGCGATAAATACCGTGGAAAACCCGGCGATGAACGCGAGGGAATTCGTTATGGTGAGGAATGTTATTCTTCTTCTATCCACACCACCGGTTAAGTCTTCAAACGAGATCCCGGTTATGAAGGATACGTAAGAAGGGAGTAATGGAAGCACGCACGGTGACAGGAATGACAATATACCTGCAATAAATGCAAACGGGTATGATACGTCGTTCATATCTTTATGCTAACCCGCAAAATGTATTTATCGGGGGTACGGTTGACTGAAAAGTCTTTTGCAGCAACTCCTTGTTCATGCTGTGATGCAATTCTTGATTTGCATAATCATAGGTGGATACGTTTGTGAATTGCATCAGAGCATATGATAAAATCATGTTGAAATCAAAAGACTTTGAAGGCGACCGTGCTCTCGATACAACAATCAATTGCATTTTTCCGGTTAACGGGCGCACTCAGAAATATCTCCTTTAATCTTCTCGATTGCATGGGGGATGACGTCGATAATGATTGAGAGGCTTTCCTCAACTGCCCTGGGACTACCTGGAAGATTGACAATCAGTGACCTGCCCCTGACCCCGGCCACTGCCCTGGAAAGCATTGCCCGCTTAGTTATGTTCAGACCTCCTGACCGCATTGCCTCAGCAATGCCCGGCACCTGTCGATCAAGTATCTCGAGGGTTGCCTCAGGTGTCACATCTCTTGGAGAGAGTCCGGTTCCTCCTGTTGTGAGTATAAGATCAACCATGGAACTATATTCTATAAGCTTTTCTTTTATTCGTTGTTTGTCGTCTGGCAGGATGTCGTAATACTTTATTTCTGCTTTTATTTCCTTGAGCATTTCCTGAATAAGGAGACCGCTGTCATCTTTACGCTCACCCTTTGCTCCCTTATCACTAAGGGTTAAGACAGCTACAGTAAAATCAGATGATGAGTCCCCCATTTTATGTACCCATTTCCCAGCTCTCAAGATATTTTTTCTGCTCTTTCGTCAGAGCGTCTATTTTTATCCCCATTGCCCTGAGCTTCAGCAAAGCGATTTTCCTGTCTATCTCTTCAGGAACACTGTAAACCTTCTTTTCAAGCCTCTTGCAATGTTTTGCAATATACGCTGAACAAAGTGCCTGGTTTGCAAAACTCATATCCATAACAGCAGATGGATGTCCCTCTGCCGCCGCTAAATTGATCAGCCTGCCCTCTCCAAGGAGATAGATCCTCTTTTTATTCATGAGGGTGAATTCTTCTACAAAATCCCGTATGACACGCCTTTTCTTTGACATTTTCTTCAGGTCTTCGATAGAAATCTCAACATTAAAGTGCCCGGAATTACATACTATTGCGCCATCCTTCATAAGAGCGAAGCACTCCTTTGAAATTACATTAATATCTCCTGTTGCCGTAACAAATATATCCCCTATTCTTGATGCTTCTTTTACGGGCATTACCTCGAAGCCATCCATTGTTGCCTCAAGTGCGCGTAATGGATTAACCTCTGTGACAATGACCCGTGCCCCCATGCCCTGAGCCCGCATTGAAATACCTTTGGCACACCATCCATAACCGGAGACAACAAAAACAGAACCGGCAAGCAACCTGCTCGTAGCCCTCATAATCCCATCAATGGTGCTCTGGCCAGTCCCGTATCGGTTATCAAATAAATATTTTGTATATGCATCGTTTACCGCAATTATGGGATATTTAAGAACTCCTTTTTCTGCCATGGCCCTCAAGCGTATAACTCCTGTAGTTGTCTCTTCGGTCCCTCCAATGAGGTTGTGAAGCAAATCCTTTCTTGCTGTGTGCAGTGTTGAAACGAGGTCGGCTCCGTCATCCATGGTAATGTGAGGTTTTAATGAAAGAGCATCATTGATATGTTTATAATAAGTTTTCTTGTTCTCTCCCTTTATCGCGAAAACTGAAACCCCGGAGAATTTAACAAGAGAAGCTGCAACATCATCCTGGGTGCTCAATGGATTTGAGGCGCATAGATAGACTTCTGCCCCTCCTGCCTTAAGGGTTTCAACAAGATTAGCCGTCTCTGTAGTTACATGGAGGCATGCCGAGAGCCTGACTCCCTGAAGAGGCTTTTCTTTCCTGAAACGTTCTGTAATGGTCTTAAGCACAGGCATCTCCTGCGCAGCCCACTCGATTCTGAGTTTTCCCTTCTTGGCTAAGCCGGTATCCTTGATGTCATTTTTTACCATCTATCCTCCCATTAAACAAGCTAAGGTTTATGTTAAGAGTTTTCAGCCTAATCTTGACCTTAACATGAACTTTTTTTATAGCCCTGCGTCCCTTTTTAAAATAACTGCTTTATCAGGCGTCTCCCAGGTGAAATCGGGATCGTTTCGTCCAAAATGCCCATATGCTGCTGTTTTTTTATAGATCGGTCTTCTGAGGTTCAGGGTGTCGATCATGCCTTTCGGTGTAAGGTCAAAGTTTTTCATTATCAATTTCACGACCTCATCATCTGGTATTTTACCGGTACCAAACGTATCGACCAACACAGATACCGGTTCAGGCACCCCTATAGCATATGCCATCTGTACCTGCACACGCTCAGATATTTCAGCTGCAACAATATTTTTTGCTATGTAACGGGCCATGTATGAACCTGACCTGTCAACCTTAGAGGGGTCTTTTCCTGAGAAACAACCACCTCCATGGCTTCCGACGCCACCGTAACTGTCAACGATAATCTTTCTCCCCGTAAGACCTGTATCACCCATCGGCCCCCCTGTAACGAAGCGGCCTGTCGGATTTACAAAATATTTAATATGTTCTTCATCAAGAATGTTCTTAGGTATGGTGGTTTTAATCACCTTCTCAATAATATCTTCGGTGATATCCTTTAAAGTAACCTGTGGACTGTGTTGCGTCGAGACAACAACACTATCTACCCTGACAGGCTTTTTATCTTGATATTCAATCGTTACTTGTGTTTTACCGTCAGGCCTTAAATAAGGGATTACATCCTGTTTTCTCATCTCTGCCAGGCGCATAGCAAGCTTGTGAGCAAGCATGATGGGAAGCGGCATAAGCTCCTCGGTCTCATTACATGCAAAACCGAACATCAAACCCTGGTCACCAGCGCCACCGATATCTACTCCCATGGCGATATCCGAAGACTGTCCGTGAATAGAAGTAATGACAGCACATGTCTCATAGTCAAATCCATATTTTGCCCTTGTATAACCAATCCCTTTTATCGTTTCTCTAACGATATCAGGTATCTCAACATAACAATTTGTCGTAATCTCACCTGCTACAAATGCCAGGCCCGTTGTTACAAGTGTCTCACACGCAACTCTTGCAAAGGGATCTTTTACGATTATTGAATCAAGTATCGCATCAGAAATCTGATCCGCTATTTTATCCGGATGGCCTTCTGTAACAGACTCCGATGTGAAAAAATAATCATTCATGGACATCATTCACCTCCTCAGCTTATTGAGCTTCATTAATTAGTCAACTTCTTATGTAATGAAATTAATGCAGATTTGAGCATCGCTAAAAGCAATAAGAACGCTTTCTAAATCCTTTTTAACAAAGGATTTAATTTAACTTGATATACTAACATACTTCATGAGTAACTTTCATATAACCCAATCCAGCGATAAGAAATGTCATTGCGAGCCCTTTACCCTTTGTCATTCCGAGCGGAGCGAGGAATCTTTTTTTAGATTGCCTCAGGCTCCGCCTTCGCAACGACCTTTAAGGTCGGATTGCCACATACCTTTCAGGTGCTCGTAATGACGGTGATATTATAGGCTTATATCTTTTATCGCTGGATTTGGGATATATATAAATATAATAAAACACTAACTTTTGCCTGTATCCTTATATAACAAGGAGTTTTGTCAGGGCAGCGTTTTCTAAGATTATGCAATACTACTGTGGTACGTTAATTTTTCCAGATGAAAAATAGTAAATGATCATTATAATAGAACGAGAATCGGATTGAGACAAAATGATGAATAATATATTAAGAATTCTCGGTGCATGGTTCTTCTCAAAATTGAGAATGATGGGGCATATGTTTCTTTTTTTAATAAATGCACTGTACCTTATTTTTGTCCCTCCTTTCAAATTCAATATACTTATTCGTCAGATACGGTTCCTGGGAACAAAATCTATGGCTATAATCTTCTTGACAGGGGCTTTCACCGGTATGGTCCTTGCGCTCCAGTTATTCTATACCCTGAGAAAATTTGGGTCGGACGCATTGCTCGGGCCTGCCATTGCCCTGAGCCTCATAAGAGAACTCGGTCCGGTCCTTTCCGCACTCATGATTACCGGAAGGGCTGGTTCCGCAATTACAGCAGAATTAGGGATCATGAGGATAACCGAACAGATTGACGCCCTGTATGCAATGGCACTGAACCCGATACGGTATCTGATTGTTCCCTATGTCGTTGCAGCGATGATTACATTTCCCCTTCTCACTGCTATCTTTGACCTTATAGGCATCTATGGGGGGTATGTTGTGGGAGTTAAACTCTTAGGAATGAGCTCCGGTACGTATTTTTCCCAGATGGAGACCTTTGTTGCTATGGAAGACATAAGGTTGGGATTATACAAATCGTTCAGTTTCGGTATCATAGTATCGTGGGTATGTTGTTATAAAGGTTTCCACGCGACCTATGGTGCTGAAGGTGTGGGCAGGGCTACGACCGAGGCGGTGGTAATGTCCTCTGTATTCATTCTGATATGGGATTATTTCCTTGGTTCAATTTTACTTTAGAGAGAAAGACAGATGATCGAAATCGTCAATCTTGAAAAATCCTTTGACCATTTAAAGGTACTACGCGGTGTGAACTTAAAAATTTCCCATGGAGAAGTCATGACTATTATTGGTAAAAGCGGAAGCGGCAAGAGCGTGCTTCTGAAGCATGTCATCGGCCTCATAAGACCTGATAAAGGAAAGATACTGATAGACGGGATAGATATGACAGAATTGACCGGGAAAGACATCGACAAGACAAGGGAAAAACTCGGTATGCTTTTTCAAGGTGGAGCATTATTTGATTCCCTCACTGTGTATGGAAATATTTCCTTTCCGTTAAGGGAAAAGACAAGGCTTCGTAAGAACGAGATACGGGAAAAAGTGCTACAGGCATTAGACGATGTCGGCCTCAGGGGGATGGGGAATAAATATCCTGCTGAAATAAGCGGCGGGATGAAAAAAAGGGTTGCACTTGCCAGGGCTTTAATAACGGAGCCGTCTATAGTCCTGTTTGATGAACCGACAACAGGCCTTGACCCGATTATTTTAAACTCTATACACAGACTCATTATAAATACTCATAAAAAGTACGGATTTACAGGATTGATAATCAGCCATGAAATTCCTGAAATTTTTGAGGTTGCAGACAAAGTCGCCATGTTGCATAATGGTATTATCGTTGAAACGGGGACTCCTGAAGAGATAAAAAAATCTTCTGACCCGGTCGTGAAACAGTTTATTACCGGCAGCCTCGAAGGTCCGATAGAGTTCTTATCCTAAAATAGAGGAGGTTGATACAATGAAGGTAGATAAGGAATTAGCTGCGGGATTTTTCCTCTTGATAGGTATCCTTTCACTTACATACATATCAGTAAAACTCGGCAGACTCGAAGTCCTGGGAGCCAGTGGATATTCTCTCTATGCTGAATTTGAAAAAGCCGGAGGAATCAAGTCTGGGGCTGTAGTTGAAATAGCAGGGGTGAAGGTCGGACAAATAAAAAATATAAGACTTGTCGATTATCAGGCATTGATTGAATTCACTGTTAACGAAGATATTGAAATTCAAGAAGACGCAATAGCATCAATCAAAACGAAGGGACTTATCGGGGAGAAATACCTCCAGATAACACCGGGAGGTTCTGAGAAAATTCTCACACATGGCGCAAAAATAAGAGAAACAGAATCAGCTATTGACATAGAAGAGATAATATCAAAATATGTTTTCGGAAAGGTCTGAATGAGTCCCATGCAACTGTGCCGGCACTGGAACGCATATTCATCAACATTACATGTATTGCAAATAAAGACGATCTGTTTTTCATTAATATTGTCAACAATAAATACTAATATGGTCATGGGTATGAAGACGTTGATTTGAAAATCCCGCGTGACCTCCCTTTGGCAAAGAGGGATAAGGGGAGATTTTTTAAGAATGATGCCTTATGTATATCCGTATTAGCAAATCACTTCCTGTATAAAATGCAAAGGAGGGGCTATGTTACGCATAACACGCAATACGAGAAACCTAAGGTTTACGATAAACGTGGTTTTTTTTGTTTTCATCATTCTCATATTCTCAACACCCGTTCTATGCCAGGACGATCCAAATGAGGATAAAGAGAAAATAGTACTGACCTTACAACAATGTATTGAAAAGGCTATTGAGATAAGCCCTGAAATTGGAGAGGCTCGTTACGAGGAAGAAATCTATAAGTCAAAAAAATTACAGGCGGATTCATCAGCGTATCCCCAGATAGAACTCATTGCTGTAACAGGTCCGTCTCCCCGGGCAAGAGGCGACCAGGTATCCTCGCCGGACGATATAACAAGGCCTACCATTAACGGAATCTTCGGTTCTGCTGATGTATTAGTAATTCAGCCTATATATACGTTTGGCAAGTTGAGCAACTTGCAGGAAGCTGCATCAAGCGGCATAAAAGCAGCAAAAGCAGCAACGGATAAAAAAACCTCCGATATTATCTTGAGGATTAAGGAGATCTATTATAGTCTTTTGCTTGCCCGTGATATGAAGAATCTTGTGCTCGAGATAAGGGACGAGCTTACTGATTCCATAGGGAAATTAGAAAAACAACTCGATCAGGGCTCACCGTGGGCAGAAGAGGCCCAGTTATATAAATTGAAGGCCTTTCTCGGTGAGGTTGAAAAGAACCTCAATGAGACTGAAAAGGGAATTTCCCTTGCCCGGGAAGCGCTTATGGCCCATTTAGATATCCCTCAGGGAACAGATTTTGATATCCATGATACATCTCTTACCCTTGAAGATAAAAGTCCTGCGAACCTGAACAACTACATCTATACTGCCCTTGAATCAAGACCTGAATTTATTCAACTCCATGAGGGCTTACAGGCGAAAAACGCACTCATTGAGGCAGAGAAAAGCAATTATTACCCGACATTCTTTCTCGGTCTCGGTGCAGTGATTGCCGATGCCTCGAACAGAACCCGGATAGAAAACCCCTTTATTTATGACGTTTTCAGCCGTACCTACGGTACTGCATTCCTCGGACTGAAATGGTCAATTGATTTCGGGATTACCAGGGGAAAAGTCCTTGAGGCAGAGGCAGAGTATAACAAGTTACTCGAGAAAAAAAGGTTTGCCGATAACGCAATTCCTTTGGAGGTAAAAAAGGCATTTTTTGAATTGAGAGAGGCTACCAGAAGCATACCGGAAACTGAAACAGGCTACAAGAATGCAAAAAAATGGCTTGTTTCAGCAGTAGCGAACTTCGACCTCGGGCTTGGAGAGGCAAAGGAAATAGCAGATGCTGCAGTAGTATATGCCCAGTTAAAAGCAGGTTATCTCCGTTCATTGTATAATCAAAGAATCGCATTTGCAAATCTTTCATATGCAACGGGTGCTGACCTGAAAGAAATCCATTAGGAGGGTTTATGTCCAGACCTGTTCATCTGTTCTGTTTTTTTATCTGTTCTTTTTTACTCATGTCAATCACCGTTCAGGCTGGCGAGCCAGTGACCCTGATAAAACAGACAATCGACAATGTTATCGGCATTTTAAAGAATGAAGAACTGAAAAAACCCGATAAAGTAGCTGACCGAAGAGCAGAGTTGCGCAGAGTAATCGGCGAACGATTCGATTATGAGGAGATGTCGAAACGCTCCCTCGCACTCCACTGGAAAAAAACATCTGCTGAAGAGAGGCAGGAGTTTATTCCATTATTCAGCGACCTGCTGGAAAGATCCTATGTCAAAAAGATTGAGAGCTATACAGATGAGCAAATCCTCTATACAGATGAAACCATAGATGACGGCTATGCAGTGGTAAGGACAAAAATAATCACAAAAAGGAATGTTGAAGTTCCTATCGAATACAGGCTATCGAAAAAAAATAACCAGTGGCGTGTCTATGATGTTGTCATAGAAGGAGTGAGTCTTGTAAACAACTACAGGAACCAGTTCAATAAGATTATCCGTCAAGATTCATATCAGGGACTTGTTCAGAAGATGAAGAATAAACAGGAAGAAGAAGAATTTAACGAGACAAGGTAACACCGGTTTAATCCGGTTTTTCACCTGTTTGATATGCACGGATGATAGTTGCGGAAATCTCCTCAATTGCCTTGCTGGAGACATCGATAACCCTCCAGCGCGGGTGCTGTTTAAAAAACGCTATGCTCCACTCAATTTCTTCGGCAACCTGGATTGGATCTGCATATTTTGCATAGGGCATCAGCCCTAATTGCTCCAATCGTGCCTCTCTGAGTTTCACGAGGCTCTCAACAGTGATAGTGAGACCAAAAATCTTTCTTCGATCTATATGAAAGAGTTCCTTTGGTGCATCCATGTCAGGATGAACGGGAATGTTTGCAACCTTCCATCCCTGGTTTGCGAGATAGGTCGACAGCGGAGTCTTGCCTGTTCGGGAGAGGCCGACAAGGACAAGATCAGCTTCTTTCAGCCCCTGTGGAAGTTTCCCGTCATCATGTTTTACAGCAAAGTTAATCGCATCAATCCTCCGGAAATAGTCTTCATCCAAAATGTACTGCCTCCCGGGGATCTGCATTGGTTTTTCTCCTAAAAATAGGGATAGTTGCACAATGAAATCACCTATGACATCAATGGCTTTTAATCCTTTTCTCCGGGCCTCTCTGATCAGGAAGTCTCTTAAAGACGGCTCAACGATGCTAAAAGCTATAAGCGCTTTGTCTTCACCCGCATGTTTCGTTATGCGCGATACATACTGCCTGTCTTTGACCATAAAGAAGCTCTTTACCTCGAACTTTTCGCGGTTAAATTGCACAAGTGCAGCCCTGGCAATCTTATTGATCGTCTCACCCGTTCCTTCTCCGATCAGGTATATAAGTTTTTTATCAGAAGTACCTTTTTTCTTTTCTCCCGTCTTTTTCATAATACCCCCAAAGGAAAAATGCTGTATTGCCATTTCGCATCATATTTCCACCGAAATAATCTGACGACAGGGGTTTTACAATCACATCTGCTAAAACCGCTTGTGCCAGGCGTATCATGTAAGGAACGAGTTCAGGGGGTGGTCTCAGGGAATAAATGAGATCAACTGATGCGTAAAGAGAGAAATCCGGCTCTGTTATATCATCAAAAATAACGTTGAGTCCGTCATATTGAATTGATCTAACGTCAGTAGCAAAGACCTTGACCCCCTGTTTGAGCAAGGCGAAGGCTATATCGGGAACGTGGCCGATACCAATCTCAGCACCGTTCCGGTATCTTCCGGAGATATAGTCTATCAGCCCCTGATAGCGCTGAGGATACTGCTTGGTTAAACTGCTTGACCCCTGATGAACCATTCCTTCATCTATCAATCTTTTAAAAATTTCCAGAAGAAGATCTCTTCTATGGGTATCTTCGCTATCTTTGGTTTGCTCACGACACCTAAGGACTTCTCTAATTGTATCTTTTGCTCTATCATCGCCACACTTCTCCTTGCCGAACCGACTGTGTCAGGATTGACTGAAATAGAGGTGCAGCCGCAACGGATCATAAATTCCAGATAATCAGGGTAAACACTCGGAGCCTGGCCACAAATAGAAGTCGTCACACCGTGTTTTCTGCATACGGCCATGGTATAGGCGATCACTCTCAATACACCGAGATTCCTCTCATCGTACAATTCTTGCACAGATACATCATTACGGTCGACACCAAGCACGAGCATTGTAAGATCATTCGTTCCGAAACTAACGCCGTCTATCCCCTCCCTGCAAAACTCTTCGATCATGAAACATGCACTGGGAACCTCAACCATTATCCAGAGTTGAAAATCAGGATTACCCCGGTGATTCAGGCCTTCTTCCTGCATGATTCTCACCGTCTCCCTAAATACCCTGAGTGTCCTGACAAACGGAACCATAACCCAGATATTTGTGAAACCCATTGTCTCCCGTGCGTGTCTGACTGCCTTAAGCTCGAGCCTGAAAATGTCATCCTCTTTCATATACCGGTATTCTCCCCGATATCCGATCATGGGGTTTGGTCCTACATGTTCCTTTTCATACTTATTACCTCCGGGTAATTCCAAAAATTCGTCAGGTTTAAAATCGAGAAACCGATATACAACCGGGCGGGGGAAAAAGGCTTCAGCTACCTGTGCAATCCCCTTTGAAAAGGTGTCGATCATGACATGGTCGCCGCCTTCTTCGAGAAGGAGTCTTGGATGCTTTCCTATACTGAGCATCAGGTGTTCAGCCCTCAGGAGGCCGACGCCATCTGCATTTGTTTGCTGAGCTATTTTCCGGGCAATTTCAGGAATAGACAGATTTACATAAACCTTCGTAGCAGTTATAACCTGAGCAGATATGTCGGGAGTTGCAACAGCTGCCTTTCCCCCCTCTTTCTCTTTCACAGCACCCTTGTATATAAGCCCTCTCTGTCCATCAACAGTAATGACATCACCATCTTTAAGAACAATCGTAGCTTTTTCCGTACCAACAACACAGGGGACTCCGAGTTCCCGGCTTACTATGGCAGCATGACATGTCTTCCCGCCCAGGTTTGTTACTACAGCAGCGGCAATCTTCATGGCTGGTACCCAATCAGGAGTCGTCATCTCAGTTACGAGAACGTCACCTTCTTTTAAAAGTGAAATATCTTTGGCATCTAAAATAATCTTAATTTTTCCCGACCCCTGACCAGGACTAACTCCTATCCCCCTGACAAGTATATCCTGTTCAGAGAAACCCGTCTTTTCGTTGCTTTTCATTTTCCCCTCCATACCATGGACAGTTTCAGGCCTTGCCTGGAGAATAAAAATACGGTCCTGTTCATCAACAGCCCATTCAATATCCTGAGGGACCCCATAGTGCCGCTCAATCTGTTCACCGTATTCCGACAAATGAACAATCATTTCATCAGATAATGCCGGTTGATCCTGCAGGGCTTTTGGTACCTGAGTCCACTTTGTACGTCCCTTCTTATCTGACACAATCTGTTTGCTCTTTTTCACAACGTGTTTTCCGAGAATCTTGAACGTATTTTTTTCTACGATATATTCATCAGGCGTTACCTGACCGCTTACAATGGCTTCGCCTAATCCCCAGGAAGCATTGATTACTATCCTGTCCCGGGAGCCTGATACGGGTTCCAGCGTGAACATGATTCCGGATACGCGGGAAAAAATCAGTTCCTGGACAGCAACGCTGATAAGTACCTCGCTGTGTGAAAAACCTTTTTCTTTACGATAGACAATGGCTCTTGGTGTAAAGAGTGAGCTCCAGCATCTTTTAATACTGATGAGAAGGTCTTTCCGGGTTATGTTCAGAAAAGTGTCTTGCTGACCTGCAAAACTTGCACCTGGAAGATCTTCTGCTGTTGCTGAAGACCGTACAGCAACTGCAATGTTCTTCTTGCCACTTTGCTCACAAAGTGACAGGTATGCTTTTAAAATTGATCTTTCAATATCCTTTGGCATTGACTGGTTCTCTATGAGCCTTCTCATTTTCCTGGATGCATTTTGCAGCGATGTCATATCAGATATGTCCATCTTAGAGAGAAGATCTTCGATTGCCATGTCTATACGCGTCTCTTCAATGAAGACCTTGTATGCATGAGCAGTCAAAGCAAAGCCGTTAGGGACAGGCACCCCGATCTTTCCAAGAAGTTCTCCAAGATTAGCGCACTTTCCACCAACATGCGTGATGTCTTCCTTTCCTAAATCCTTGAACCATAAAATAATATCGTGTTTATCCATAGGAATTGTCCCCTTTCACTTAATGTACTCTTTTTTACTCTTGGTGCCTTTCAGACTTTCCCGTCTCCCTTCAATGATCTTGTTAGCAATCTCCTCGATAGAACTGTTCGTGACATCAATAATCTGCAAACCTTTTATTTGACTGAATATCCGGTGACTGTATCCCAGTTCCTTTCGAATGTGTAAGATGTTTGTATAATCTGAGGATTCTGTATATTTGAGCCTTTTTTGTCTTATGAAGGCGAGTCTTTCTGAAGAAATGGTAAAGCCAACCTTCTGGTTTTTCACTTTAAATACTTTAGGAGGGATTTTCACGCCTGAAATGATCGGTATATTAGCTACTTTTAAATTATTGTTACAGGAGAGATAAAGACTTGTCGGGGTTTTCGAGGTTCTCGAAACCCCGAGGAGGATAAGGTCTGCCTTATCAAGGGTCTCGATACCCTGACCATCATCGTGCCGAAGGGTAAAATCAATAGATTCAGCGAGGCGCATTGACTCTTCTCCAACCCCTCTCAGCAGTCCCGGCCTTAACTCGGGGTTAAGGTTCCAGAGCCTCCCGATTCTATCCAATATCGGGCCAAGAAGATCGATGGTATAGACATTTAATTTCCGCTTTTCTGTACGCAACCAGTTCCTGAGTTCTTGCAAGACGAGGGAGTAAATCACAATACCCTGTACATCAGCTGCCTTTTCCAGAATCGTCTTAATCTGCTCTGTTGTCTTGATATAGGGGAACTTCTTGAAAACCGGCTTTATCTCTTTGAATTGTACAAGGGCAGCGCTGATCACCATCTCCGCTGTCAGACCGGTAGAATCGGATATGATGAACACATGAACCTTTTTCTTAGATGAACTCATTGGAATTATTGCCCCCCTGTACTTGCAAGCTATGGTCAGGGACATGTCAATAACAGAATGAGATGAAAGTCAGTCCTGCCAGTTTTTATATCCCGGTAGAATGATGTTATTCTGTCTCGTTTTTAAAGTAGACGTTATATCATTCGTAGTGTGTTAAGGATTGTATGATAAGATCACTATGCAGAACATCTCATTTGTCCTTAATAATTCGGATTCTACCGAATAAAGGCCTTCATGTCAAGAAAACCAACGTCGAGGGGAATCCGTGTAAAGTGATGATTAGTTGCCCTTTGTCTCCCATTCAATAGGTGTCTTACAGACCGGGCACCTCACAATTACTGCCGGCATGCCGTATGCGTCTTGTGTCATTTCAATAAAATTTAAATGCAGATCCTCGATACCCAGGATTGTCTTGCAATTGTAGCATGTCTGTTCATCAGCGGCTGGAAAAGTTATGATTGATCTTGTCATTGATTTTGTCATATATGTAAATATCTCCTTAATCTTATTAAACCGTAACTCCGCTAAGAATACGTAATAGGTTTTAATGGAGAATAAGCAGGGATTGACTTTCCTGCTTATTTTTTATATTCTAATATTACGTATATACGTAATACACTATGCGACATCCTAAGTGGGC
>Ga0209270_1001190_pt1 | contig 40069 bp, 42 predicted proteins | sample MTBAKSrepl1MetaG_FD_187456 | JGI IMG/M metagenome (GOLD analysis project Ga0209270, IMG submission 187456) | Enrichment culture microbial communities from Arthur Kill intertidal strait, New Jersey, USA, that are MTBE-degrading - MTBE-AKS1... | ecosystem: Environmental > Aquatic > Marine >... | reverse complement strand
ATCTATGGGGAGGCCGGGCAGATGAAGTTCCCCGGCCGATACCATGCGGGTGGTTCCTCCGTGTAAATAATTGCTGATCCAGTTGGTTGCGTTTTGGACCGGTGTGAAATCCCCGATGGAAAGGTGGACATGCGAATCGATCAGCCCGGGAACGACCATATTGTTTTGGGCGTTGATGACGGTATCGGCCCGGGTACGACCGGTTCCGATCTCCCTGAAAAGGCCGTCTGCTATATAAATCGAATCGGCCGGACTGACCGGGTCATTCATGTCGCCGGTGATTAAGGTGCCGATATTATAAATGAGTACCGATGCCACCGCATGCCTCCTTTTCATTCCAGGGACGGGTTTCGCGTTTCTGCAGGATTTCCTTAAGCGTCGTTAAATTTTGTTTGTCTCCGCCCAGGCGAAAATAGGTTTCTTTCTCCATGGTGTATTCCAGGGGAACGACCACTGCCGGCGAAGGGGTCCAGGAAAAGGGACGCCAACGCATTTGGGCGACGTCCACCAGAAAGTTAATACCGCCGCCCGGCATGACATAAGCCGGAACACCGCCGACGGTCAGGCGGACATCCCCGCTGTGAACCGCCTGGGTCAGTTTTATCGGATAGGAGGTAATTCCGGCGCGGGCACTGCCGCCGCAACCTCCCATGTAAACGGCCGAAGTCAGAGAATTTTCCATGTTCTGCTGAATCAGATCCCTGATTTCTTCGACGGCCGCGGGAATGGGAAGCGGATGAAACTTTTTATCCCGGTCGGCCTGCAGCAGCGCGACCTGTCGGCCGGTAACCTCCAGAATCAGAACTTTCATGCCGTTCCAGATTTTATCCGGATCGGTCACACGGAAAGCCTGATGCGGCTCCGTAACATTCGTCCCCCCCCAGCCGTTGCCGGTATCGCCGAAATAGCGCCCGGGTGTTGAGTATCTGCCGGGGGGCGTAATTCCCCGTGGTTGGAAACCGAGGACATGACCCACATGACTTTCGGAAAACAGGCCGGTAATGTCGGCGTCCAGAATAATGATTTCATCCGCCAGATCTTTTAATTTCGGGCCGAAGATACCCATGATGCCGGCGCCGCAGGCGACTTTCATGGCATCGGCGGGGGTTTTGTCGACAACGGGAGGATGCCCCACCTGGAGCTCAAGCCTGGCGCCGTTTTGAACCTTAAGGGTGAATGCTTCGCCGTTGGCAATGGCGACAATGAGCCGGGTGGCTTTTAAGCGGTTTTTGGTTTTCATGAGGTTGATGCCGCCGATGCTGATCATTTTAGAGCCGTACTGTTCGGTGGTGACATGGCCGACGTTGGCGCCGCGGTATTTTACGATTGCGGTTTCATCGCCGATAAACCGGTCGGTATCGATTTTCACCATGATGCTGGAATACGTCAGGGGGGATTCGCTGACCACGGTTACGACATCCACGTCGCCCCTCTTTTTTTGGGCGGCAAGGGGGGCCGGGATATAGTCCGGATAAGTACCGCCGGCGCCGATGGCCGTAATCAGCGGTTGGCTGATCAGGGTTTGGCGATAGCGGTGGTTCCGTTCACTGATCTGCGGCAGAACCAGAGGCCGGGCGGGTTTAAGCTGGTTCTGCACGTTGCGGTACCGCTGGCAGGCGCCCAGATAACCCTCCGGTATCCGACATCCCACCGGACAGTGATTACAGCGAATGACGCCGGCCCGTGCTTCGATTGGGAGGGAAATGGCCTTGCCGGGACAGATGGTCACGCACAGTCCGCAACGAACACAGCCTTCCCCGAACCGGGGCAGGCCGTTTTCCATTTCGATGGCATGGACAGAACATTCCTGGAAGCAGATTTTACAGCCGGTGCAGAGATCGCGGTCTAATATCATCTAAATTCCTTTCCGATCATTGAATTGCCTGATCTTTTCCCATCCGGTTCCAAAAAGCCGTTGCACCTCTCCGGGGAGCGCTTCCTGGATTTTAATGATATAGATTTCGTGGATGATAAAATCCCGAAACAGCATGACCAGCCCGGCATTTTCGGTCCAGAGCCCGCTGCCGCTATTGTCGCCGCTGAAATTGGCGATGACGGCCCGGTTGCTGTCCGCTGCAAATATGAATCGCCGCAAGCCTTTTTCGCGCAGGGGATAATCGGAGGGTTGGTGCTGGTAGACCGTTGCCAGGTTAAAATTGGTTGTGCCGTAAACAACCGTATTTAATTTTATTCCTCTTTGAACGGCCTTTGCAAGAGATTGCCGGATCGGGCGCAACTCCTTGGACCAGGTTGCCAGAAAGATCGTATCCTTGGCCTGATGGATCAGTTCGCGAACCTTTCGAAATACGTCCGTTCGCATGGTAATGTTCCAGGTAATCAATTCCCTTTTGGTCTGGTTATGGTATAGTCGATTCATGTCGGCACCCAGCTCTTTAAGGGAATCATCGACTTCCTTTTTAATGCCTGCCAGGATGTCGTCGGGTTTGCGGGGGATATATTTGACCGGGTGCGTGTCCGTTGCGATAATGAACTGGCGTTCCAGCAGCCGTCCCAGGATGCCGTAAATCTTTGACGAATGAATCCCGGCGTTCTTGCTCAAGGTATAACCGGTAACATTGTCCTGCTCAAGAAGGGCAAGGTATGCCTTGGCTTCCTGGGACGATAAACCGAATTGCTGAAATAACGACAGAGTTCTCTGATTTGTCGCCTGCATTGATTTTATATCTACCAGCGGAAGTTAAATGTCAAGGCTTTTTAAAAAAATCCGGTTTTTCATCTGCTGCCTGTGAAAATTGTCATAAAAGTTTGGGGGCGTTGGGCGACGATACGGTTGAATTTGTTGCGGCGCGCTTCGGCCCAAACCCAATCAGGCTCAATGATTTGAGAAACAGCTAAATTGATACCATCTTTTATATCTATGCATTCGGATGTCATATGATTACGGCAAAATCGGATCGTATGGGCACGACCCGGCAGACGATCCGTGGATGATTTGTCCGGTTGACATTAAAACGTAAACATCTTAGTACACGATTTAAGAAGTACTGCCGGCAGGTTACACGGTTATGGCAAGAAATACGGAGGTAACTTTACAGATGCGACGGTTTTTTGTTGAAACAACCGAACTGACCGGTTCGACGGCTGTTATTTCGGGCTCTGACGCCCGGCACATCAAAACCGTCTTGAGGCTCAAACCCGGGGATGAGATCGAACTTTTCGATGGGACCGGCGTGGTCTGTTCGGCTCGAATCCAATCCTTTTTGCCCAAACGGGTGAAGGTCGAATTGGTGGGAAAATCCTTCCTGACCACCGAATCGCCGGTTCACATCACGGTGGCCCAGGCCTATTTAAAAGACAACAAAATGGACATTCTGGTCAGGCAACTGACTGAAATGGGTACATCAGCCTGGATTCCTTTTGTTTCAGAAAGGTCGGTTCCCAGGCTGGACGATAAGCGTCTTGAGGGCCGGCGGCAGCGCTGGCAGAAAATTGCCCGGGAATCCCTGAAGCAATGCCGGCGGGGGCGCGGGCTGCAAATCGGCCCGTTGCAGACATTTCGTGCGGTTTTAGAGACGGCCCAAACCAGTGATTTGAAAATAATTTTCTGGGAAAGCGAAAACCGGCCATTGCGTTCGCTGGTTGATCCGCCGCAACCGGACCGGGTCGTCCGGAGTGTTTTTCTGATTCTGGGTCCCGAGGGTGGATTTGCAATACCGGAAGTCCGACAGGCCATGGCCTGCGGATTTCAAAGTATCTCCCTTGGCCCCCGGATTTTAAAAGCGGAAACGGCAACAGTAGCCGCATGCGCCCTCATTCAGTATATTTTTGGCGATTTGGGCTAAAAAAATCTTGACAAAGACAGGGGCTTTAAATAAAAATCCTACTTTGTTTTCAGGAATACCGGTTTGTGCCGAGGTAGCTCAGTCGGTAGAGCAGCGGACTGAAAATCCGCGTGTCGGCAGTTCAATTCTGTCCCTCGGCACTCTTATAAAAAAGGAGCTGCAATGAATCGCAGCTCCTTTTTTATTTAAATTGAGACTTGACAATATCCTGCCGGTCCGGATACTTACAGAAATCAGCGAGCGTACGGATTGTGATGGTATCAAAGGATTTTCAATGGAGCATTTTAAATGAGAACGGTCTTTGTTGCCTTGCTGCTGGCCGCGTCCTTGCTGGCAGCGGGGCCATCCCCTCCGGCGGCGGATTCCAATAGTCTTGAGGCAACGGCCGGTGTAACGGATTCAGCCTGGAAAGATAAAAATATTGAAACGATAAATACTGTCCGGGCGATTATCTCGGATTGGGCGGCCAGTTGGCAGGAAAAAAACATTGAGCGTTACATGTCGTATTACAGCCGCAGTTTTCGATCAGGGGAGCTTGACTACGCCGGCTGGCAGAATAAAAAGGCCCGGCTTTTTAAAAAACCCGGAAGTGTTTCCCTGAAGGTGAGCGACCTGTGGGTTGTTATTGAAGGCAATATTGCCATCACAAGCTTCATCCAGCATTACCGGGATGCACAATTTTCAGATATTGGCGAAAAAACAATCCATTTGATTCAAAGCAACGGCAAGTGGCAGATCTTGTCCGAGGAGTGGAAACCGTTAAACCGTTAGATTGCTGCGGTCAGCTTATCTTAAGGTGTTTCAACAAAGCCGACAGGGTTGCATGGCCGTAAATGAGACCCTGTAATAAATAGCACAATGTAGCACTTATTTTGTTGACAAGACCTGTTGCGGTGTATAATCTGAATCCAGAGTCACTAATCACCCAGTGGCTCCATTCTTTTCCTCATGACGGGGTGGTCTTCCCTTGGACCACCCCACCTTTTATTCTTGATCGTTCTGAAACCCGTCTTGGATGAACATCCCTTGTTTCCCTTGACTTTTTTTTGTCAGAAAGTATAATAATTCCATCGAATTCTCTGGTTTCGCATGGGCATCCAATTTTATCTGCCTGGGATCTGAACATATTGATGCGGTTGCTTTATTGAAAAGCGGACGGCATGGGTCATGTTCACCGGATTTGTTCTCTGCTTGCGGCCGAACTTTTTCAGGTGGGAGTATAAATGCTTCGTCTTTAAACGTTCGTCAACAAAGGGGGTGACAATGACTGCTAAAATTATCATCAGACGGAATGTGCCCGAGAATAAAGTCAAAGAGCTGACCCCGCTTCTCAAAAAAATGCGAAATGTTTGTATGAACCAGCAGGGCTATATCTCCGGAGAGACATTAAAGAATTACGAAGACACCAGTAAATTCGTGGTGATCAGTACCTGGGATTCCGTAGAGGACTGGACGCGATGGGCATCCAGCCACCAGCGACTGGAAATCCAAAACCTGATTGATTCTCTGCTGGGTGAACAAACCGAATATGGCATATACGTCTATGTCTGATTGAGATTCAGTATTACTGCCGTTTCAATTCCACCAGAACGGCGCCCCAGCCGCCGGCGTCCGGAGGTGCGGGGGCATACGAGTGCACCAGCGGGTGCTGCCTCAAGATCCCCCGAACCCGACTCCCGAGAATTCCTTTACCCTTGCCATGGATCAGACGAACGGAATATATTTCTGCTTCAACGCAGGCTATGAAATAATCATCAAGAAGATCGGTTAGTTCACGTGGGTTAAAGGTGTGCAGATCCAGCATGTCCGCAATCGGCAATTTTACAGGTTTCACGGTCGTACTCCAGATCCCGGGGTAATTATTACCTGCTTCGCAACAGCGAGCGCCTTCCCCGCAGCTTGTCGGAACGAAGCGGAGATCCCGTTTTGCGGGGCTGCAGGGGTATTAATTCCGCATGATTCAAGTAACAGCTTGCCTCAACCGATGAGGCCGTATAAGAACATCCCATCACATTACGGATCATTAAGACACAGCTTACAGCTGATTGCAAGATTTCCGGAATAGGACATGGAGTTTATCGCGAGTGTAAAATATATCGGTCTTGCGGCGTTCGCTTACCTGCTGGGATCCATACCCTGGGGGTTGATTCTGGCCAGCCAGTTTGGCGCCGTTGATGTCCGGCAGGCCGGAAGTAAAAATATCGGCGCAACCAATGTTTTAAGAACAACCGGTGCGGGATTGGGAATTCTGACACTGATCGGAGACCTGTCCAAAGGCGCCCTGCCGGTATGGCTTGCCGTCGGAATGACTGCTCAGCTTGAATTACTGGACGCATCCTATGTGTCGGTTGTGGCATTGTGCGCTTTTGGAGGACACTTGTATCCTGTGTTTTTAAAATTTAAAACCGGCGGCAAGGGGGCCGCGACGGCGGCCGGATGCTTTCTGATAATCTCACCAGGTGCTATGGGGATTGCAATGATGGTTTTTATCCTGTTCGCCGGAATATCAAATCGGGTTTCAGTCGGATCGCTTGCCGCCGTGGCGGCGCTGGCGCCCGCGGTCTGGTGGTCAACAAACGTTGGAGTCTTCACGGCCTGTGCCGGTATCATGACCGTATTCATCTATGTCCGCCACAGGGAAAATATCCGCCGGCTGATTTCCGGAACTGAACCGGTCATCTGGAAAAGGAAAGATAAATAACCCCGCTTTCACAGACCTGATTTCAGCAGTTGTTTAAACCTCTCCACTGCCGGGTAGAGCAGGAATCCGCCCGAAAGGTTTTTTACCTTAAAACCATGCTGCTGCAGAATCCGGGCTGCGTAATAGGAACGCTGTCCGACAAAACAATGCGTCCAGATTTCCCGGTCGTGCGGAAGTTCATCCAGGCGGGCGCGGAGCATTTCCAGCGGAATATTTACCGCGTTTTTTAAATGGCCTTTGCGGTATTCGCGCGGCGTACGAACATCGAGTATAAGGGCCTGCAGATCCGATATGTCTTGCCAGTGACCTACCGATACGTGGCCGCGCAGGACATTGGCTGCGATCATTCCGGCCAGGTTGACCGGATCCTTGGCAGAGCCGAACTGGGGCGCATAACAGAGTTCGGTCTCCTCAAGGTCAAATACGGTTGCATTTTTCTGGATGGCCATTGCGATAACGTCGATTCTTTTCTCAACCCCGGCCAGGCCGATTGCCTGTGCGCCCAGAACGCGGCCGTCAGTTTTGGAAAAAATCAGTTTCATGGTTATGGTTTTGGCATCGGGATAATATTTGGCATGATGATCGGGGTGCAGATAGATTTTTTCATAATCCGGCAACTTGTCCGTTCCGTATATTTGCTTTAAAAACTTCTCGGTAACGCCGGTTGAAGCAACCGTTAAACCCGATACGCCGCATACGGCCGTTGCCTGAGAGCCTCTAAAGCGGTGCGGTTCTGATCCATTGCCGAAAATATTATCTGCGGCAATGCGGCCCTGCCGGTTGGCGGGACCGGCCAGGGGAATCAACCGCTTTAAATTCAAGATAAAATCCTTGACTTCAACGGCATCCCCCACCGCCCAGATATTTTCGTCGCTGGTTTGCATCCGGTCGTCGACCCAGATACCGCCGGTTTTTCCGATTCTGAGGCCGGCAGCCGCTGCCAGTTCGGTCCTCGGGCGAACGCCCACGGAGAGAATAACCAGATCGGTTGAGAGGGTCCGTCCGGATGCCAATATGACCGTAAGTGCGTCTTCATCGCTCTTAAATGCAGTAACGGCTGAATTAAGATACAGCCTGACCCCGCCGCTTGTCAGATGGTCATGTAGAAATGCAGCCATCTCCGGATCCAGGGAAGGCATCAGATGCGGCTGCATTTCAATGATGGTTGTCTGAATGTTTAGTTTTTTAAGGCTTTCGGTCATCTCAAGCCCGATAAAGCCCCCTCCCACAACCACCGCCCGCCGGACCGGCCTGGATTTTATCCAGCTGATGATGTCGCGGGAGTCCGGGATGGTCCATAGCGTAAAAATACCCGGCAAGCCAATCCCTTCCAAAGCGGGTTTGACGGGCTCCGAACCGGGGGAAAGCACCAGCGCTTCATATTTTTCGCGATAGATTTTTCCGGTGGTTAAGGCTTGCACCTCAATTTCTTTTTGTTGAGGATACACCTGACGGACATTATGAAGAGTTCGAACATCAATATTAAAACGTTCTTTAAAAAGCTCCGGCGACGCTACCAGCAGGTCAGCTTCTTTTTTGATAACTTTGCCGACATAATACGGGAGCCCGCAGTTGGCAAATGATACATAGGGCCCTCGTTCAAAAATTATAATTTCGGCCTCTTCGGAAAGTCTCCGGGAACGCGCCGCACAGGAAGCACCCCCGGCGACACCGCCGACTATCAAAAGTTTTTTTGGTCTCATGCTTCTATTTTCCTAAAAACGCGTGCCATAAAAATGTTAAAATGCCGGCCAGCACAAAATTGGTTTCGACCAGAAATTCCAGCTTGATTCCGGGGGGCATGAGGCTGTTTTCATGGGATAGCATCACGACCATGGAAAAAAGCGGACAAATGGTCAGGACATAACCAAGGGTTGAGAAAACTCCGCAGACGCCTGAAATTAACAAAAGGGCAAAGTTCAGGCCGATCAGGACTTTGAGCATGCGCATGGCATTTTGTTGACCCATCAGAATTGGAATGGTTTCTTTGCCGACGATTCGGTCCCCCTGCATATCCAAAATATCGAAAAAGGCGGTTCTGACGAAAACCATGCTGGAACTCCACAAAAAGACCAGGGGAATTTCAATGGTAAGCAGGTCGGAACCCATTGTAAGAGCCGGAAGAACGGTCGTTACGATGCCCCAGGCAACGGCGATTAAAATGGTTTTGGATCCGGGGATATCCTTGATTCTTCGGAATTTTATGGAGGCAAAGCTGTCGGGCACCAGCCGGATGTTATAAAGCAGGCCCATTACACTCATCGCCAGAATAATCATCAGAGAGACCGTTCCCAGTTGATAGGATTTAACCAGACCCGATGCGCCGGCAATGATGGCCAAAGCTGCGAGCATTTGGCGGTACTTTTTATAGAAGCGGGCTCTTTCGGGATCGTTGTAGCGGTCGGATTTTCTTCCGGTCAGGTTGTTGATAATATGCATGGAAAGAACATAGAACATGGCAATCAGGATATTGGCGAATGAAAACGGCCGCTGGATCAGTTTCATGGCGGCATAACAGAGAGACCCGGCCCCGATGGCCACATATATATTCGTCAAAAGAAGGTTGTGCTGGGCGGCATACAGAATTTGGCGCCATTTTTGGTCTTTTTTGCTGAGCTCCGTTTCAAGGGTTCGGTACACCTTCTTAATTATCCAGTTGGGCGTCGATGCGCCTGCCGTTATTCCGATAACCTGATACTTTTCAAGGGCCTGTATGTCCAGCTCCGCTTCTGTTTCAATGTGAAATGCGGGCTTGCCTTTGTTCCGGGCCACTTGCACCAGCCGCTGGGTATTGCCGCTATGGTGGCCGCCGACCACGATAACCGCATCGACGGTTTCAGTCAGCCGGGCGACTTCGCGTTGACGCTTTGCAGTGGAATCACAAATGGTATCGAATATCTTGTAATGGGGATATTTTCGGGCCGCCCACTGTCTGACCGCATCATAAAAAAGTGTGTTCTGGGTTGTCTGGGCGACAATAATGGCCTTGTCAAAACCGGGAAGGGCTTCAAGATCCCTGAGATTGTCGATCACCAACCCATTGGCTTGTGCATAACCCAAAAGGCCGACTACTTCGGGATGGTCCTTATCACCGATGATGATGGCGGTATACCCCTGCCGGGCATACCGCTGAATAATGAGTTGAACCTTAATCACCCTCGGACAGGTGGCGTCCTTTACGGTAAAACCGGCTTTTTCAAGCAGTTCCCGTGTTTCAGGGGGAACGCCGTGTGCCCTGATCAGCAAGGTTCCCCTGCCTTGTTCGGGGACATGGTCGATGACGGAAATGCCTTTTTCCTTTAAAAGGGCGATTGCCTGGGGATTGTGAATCAAGTCGCCGAAGGTATGGATGGACCCGGGATTCTTATTGGCGGTATCAAGGGCCAGCTCGACGGCTTTGCGGACGCCCATACAGAAACCGGCGCTTTTGGCAATGATGATTTTCATGGGATCAATGTTCGGTTATGTTGTCCGGATGTCGCTGCTGTTGGCATGAATCGTAATGATGAAAGTTTGCCATGCCGGTGTATTTTGTCTGCACCGAGAGTTGTTTATTTCCATCCGGCATCATCCGGGTGAAGGCCTGCAGGGCCTGCCGGCTTCATACCATTGCTCGCAACGGGCGTTCCCATCAGCGGATTTATGTCAAATCCCCTTGCAGAACAGCCTCCGATACCTAAAGCAGGGGTTATACTTTTTTCAGATAGACCTTGTGATCAACAAGTGAAAGTGAATGAATGCGGGCTTTTAAAATTTTCTGGTCGCCGAATATGTTGATTAATTTGATGCCATCGCCTTCAGGCTCGACGGAATCAACAGCCTCCATGACCAATTTGTTTGAATCTTCATCTACCAGGTAGGCATTTGCTTCACACATGATCGGATCTCCTTGCTTCAATTAATTTAATCTAGAACGCATTAAATTTTCGATATGATATCAATTGATATCGTATGGTTTTGTTTATACTCCAGAGTCAATCGGTAGAATGATCGCTTGCATCCGTTTCCGACAAAAAACTTTTCAGGCTTTTTTTAATCAAGGTTTGAATAAGATGCGGCAACGGCAGCGTCGCCACACCGATTATTTCAATATTTTCCTGGGTCAGCGGCAACAGAAATTTGCGCGCCGGGCTCGATGACACCGCTTCCGCGATTTTAGGGGTTATTTCACCCATCATGGCATTCGCCGCAATGATGCTCACGGGTCCGATGATGATATCGACCTTGGGAACCGTATAGACGATGGCATTTTCTCCCGACGCACCTCGATTGGCTCCTGCTTTCAACATCTGGGCGGTGGCGATGGCATTGGTGCCCAAGGCAATGATTTCAGACATATCATTGCCGAGCCCGTATAAATTTTTTATTATTGTGCTGCCGATACCGCCGCCCTGGCCGTCAATGACACATATAATTTTCATAGTATTAAAGTTTGCGAGTTTTCAATTTGTTTTTCCGTTCGCGTTTTGACAGCCGCCGGCTGGGCCCCTTTTTTTTAGTTGAAGGGTTCCAGCTTTTAATTTCGTGCAGAAGGGGACTGTCATCCGGGGAAAGGGCGGATTGCGCAATCTTTTCGCCAAAATCAGGCGAGCTGATTACGGCGGCTCCTTGGGACATGGCAAAAACGACAATGTCCCTGTCGGAGCTGACAATCAGTGCGTTTTCCTTCTCCCTGGCGGCCATTCCTTTAATAATGATATCGGCCGATTCTTCTGTACGGGAAAACCGGATGTCAATTCCCCTGATACGATCTTGCGGCCGGTTGTTTACGGGCGCCTTGGCGCCGTCAAAGACCACCGTTATCCGGTGGCGTTTTCTCCTTTGGTAGCGAGCCAGTTCCTCAATCAGAGACTGGCGTCCTAGCTGGATGTCCTGATGGTCCAAACGCTTTAAGCGTGGCGATTGGCGGATGAGATTATAACCGTCAATAATAATGTGAAGCGCCATGTTTTCTCAGCGAAACAGCTTGCGACGGGTTAAGACGACAGATTGAAAATGCCTAAAAGTCGGTCAAGATCTTCATCGCTGTAAAATTCAATTTCGACTTTGCCTTTTTTGCCCCGCCGCTTGATCTGAACCTTCGTTCCGAACTGACGTGAAAGTTCCTCCGACAGGTCGGAAAAATGTCTGTCTCTGGTTTTCGGCAAAGGGTTGGGTTTTTTGGAGGCTCCGGTATTTAAGCGTTTTACCAGAGCCTCGGTCTGCCGGACGGATAATCCTTTGGAAACAACCATGCGATGCGCAGCGGTCTGAAGGGCGGCGGTGGGCGCGCCCAGAAGTGCACGGGCGTGTCCCATGCTCAGGGCGCCATCGGCAATGCTGGCCTTGATCGGCTCAGAAAGCTGGCGAAGCCTTAAAAAATTCGCAACCGACGACCTGCTTTTACCGACCCTTTCAGCCGCCTGATCCTGGGTCAGTTCGAATTCGCTAATCAACCGGAAATAAGCTTCGGCCGTTTCCAGTGGATTTAAATCCTCCCGTTGGATGTTTTCGATTATGGTCAGTTCAATCATATCTTTATCGGATATGCTTTTGATTACCACCGGCACCTGCTTTAATCCGGCCATTTTGGCAGCCCGGAGCCTTCGCTCACCGGCTATCAGCTCGTAACCGGCGTCGTCTTTACGGACCAGAAGCGGCTGAAGAATTCCCTGGGTTTTTATGGAAAGGCTCAAGTCATTCAGTTCGTCTTCGGCAAACCGTCGCCGGGGCTGATACCGATTGGGCCGTATCCGTTCAATACTGCAGAGGAAATATTCGGCGGGCCGGTTTGTTTCAAAATCGAAATCCGGTATCAGGGCTTCCAGACCCTTGCCCAGAACCAGTTTTTTTCTCTTTTTTGTCGAAGATTCGGACCCTTGCGGCGCTTTGCCTTTCTGCATGTCGTTCCTTTAAAAATAAAGCTTGCGGTTAGAGTGCTCTCGCCGGATTATTCATGATTTCATTTGCCAGTTCAAAATAGCTTTGTGCCCCGACGGATGCGGCATCATAAAGCAGGATGGGTTTTCCAAAACTGGGTGCTTCGCCCAGCCGGACACTGCGGGGAACGGTGGTTTTGAAAACCAGGGATTTAAAATATTTTTCAGCATCTTCGGCGACCTGGTGGGAAAGATTGGTTCGTTTGTCAAACATGGTCAGCAGGATGCCGATGATTTTCAGGTCCGGATTGAGTCCGAGTTTAACCCGCTTGACGGTTTGCAGCAGTTGACCCAGCCCTTCCAGTGCATAAAATTCGCACTGCAAAGGAATCAGCAAATAATCGGCGGCGGTCATGGCGTTTACGGTCAATAGGCTTAATGACGGCGGACAGTCCAGAATGATATAGTCAAAAGAATCTTTCAATTCGGACAACAGGTTCTTGAGAACCTTCTCACGATTCGGTTTCGACATCATTTCAACTTCAAAACCAATCAGTTCAACCCGGGAAGGAATCACCTTTAAAGCTTCAATGCTGCTGCCTGCAATCAAACTCCGGATTGGCGCATCGCCGATCATTGCATGATACAGTGTTTTCTCAATCCTGGCCTTGTCGATGCCGATGCCGGTAGTGGCATTTGCCTGGGGATCACAGTCCACCAGCAGCGTTCTTTTCTCTGAAACAGCCAGAGAAGCCGAAAGATTGATCGCCGTTGTGGTTTTCCCAACGCCGCCCTTCTGATTTGATATACAGATAATATCAGCCATAACAAAAAATTTGTATCACAAATCTACAGGTTTGAAAAGAACTTAAGAATGTGAGATAATATTCTTGTTTGCAGGGCCTGAACACCTTATTATTATGTCAAAGTTTCTGTTGGGCTATCCTCAAGCGCATGGGGACGGGAAGCTTTGCATCCCGGGACAGGACATGAATTTCAGAAAAAGATTATCGAATAAATGGATACTGATGGGCATAGGGCTGTTTTGTTTTATCGGCCTGACCTTTCCTCGCAGCGCAGTCGCCATTACCATTAAGGAAGAAGAAGAGCTGTCACGAGAGTTCCAGAAACTCGTGCTAAGTCATTTTCAGCTGATAAAAGATCCGATCATCGTTAACTATGTCAATCAAATCGGGCAAAAAATTCTGGCCGTGATGCCGGCGCAACCCTTTGCTTATCGCTTTTATGTCGTAAAAGAAGATGTATATAATGCGTTTGCAACTCCTGCCGGTCATATTTACATCAACAGCGGCCTGTTTGCCGCAATGGAGACCGAAGATGAGCTTGCCGGAATTATTGCCCACGAGATTTCACATGTTGTCAGCCGGCATATCTCCCAGAAGATAGAGCGATCAAAAAAGGTGAACATCGCGACCCTGGCCGGGGTTGCCGCCGGTTTTTTGCTGGGCGCCGGCGGAGCGGCGACGGCGGCCAATGCGGTCACGATCGGATCGATGGCAGCCGGTCAGTCCGTCATGCTTGCATACAGCCGGGAAGATGAAATTCAGGCGGATCAAAGGGGGTTGGAGTACCTGGGCAAGTCCGGGTACAGCGGGGAGGGTTTGATATCCATTTTAAAAAAAATCCGGAGTAAGCAATGGTTTGGTTCGGAACAGGTCCCCAACTATTTAATGACGCATCCGGCTTCTGAAGACCGCATTGCCTATATTGACACCTGGCTGGACCGTCGCTCGAATCCGGTTGATCAAACCGATTCTTATGAATTCAGACGGGCGCATACTTACCTGGTTGCCAACTACCAGGACGTCGATCTGACCTTGAATTTATTCAAAGATGCCGTTGCGAACCGGCCCGGAGATCCTTTGGCACATTATGGTTTGGGCTTGATTATGGCCAGAACCGGCAATCGCAGGGATGCCGTTGTTCATCTGAAAGCGGCTCTGGAAAAAAGGGCATTTGACCCCTATATACTGACCGATTTAGGTAAAATATATATTCAGGAAGGGAGCTACCCACAGGCGGTGAGTATTTTAGAAAGTTCCCTCAGTATCGATCCCGGTGATCCTGAAAGATTGTTTTTTCTGGGCAGGGCCCTTGTGGGTATGGAAAGATTCGAAAAAGCCGCTGAAATACTGATGACCCTGGTTGCCAATAACCCGGATTATGAACAGGCCTATTATGCACTGGGTGAGGCCTTCGGCCGGCAGGGAAAGCAGGCCGATTCCCATTATTATCTGGGGCTTTATTATAGAAAAACAGGGAAGCCTAAAACCGCCTATTTTCATTTAAACCGGGCATTACCGGACATAGCCGACCCGGCTAAAAAGCAACAAATCGAAAATTTGCTGAAAGTGATCAATGCTGAATTAAAACAGATGCCAGCGGGTTTGCCTTAGCTTATCGGCGGGGAATCAGCTTTGATCAAAACGGGCGAATTTCATGGTAAAGGTTCCCCTTCCTTGGGTGGCGGATCTTAAGGCGGTGGAATAACCGAACATGCGTTTTAAAGGGACGATGGCTTTGATTACCTGAACGCCCATTTGGGGGTAGATGGATGCGATTTTGCCGCTTCGGGAATTCAGATCACCAATGACGTCACCCATAAAGGATTCTGCCACAAAGACTTCCACGTCCATGATCGGTTCCAGCAGGAAAGGCTCTCCTTTCAAAAGCGCTTTCTGGCAAGCCATGGACGTACTGACCCGGTAAGCCAGGTCTGTTCCCAGCGTGTCCTTATACTCACCGCCGATAAGGGCGACTTCAATATCGACGACCGGATAACCCATCAGTACGCCGCTTTCAAAAGACTCCATGACCCCATTTCCGACGGCTGCGATAAATATGCCGGGGATGATATCTTCCGTAATATCCGATCGAAAGCGATTGCCGCTTCCCCGCGGAAGCGGATTGAGCCGAAGACTGACCCCTCCGAAGTGTCGTTGTCCGGAAATCTCTCGGTCGAACTGGGCGGTTGCGGTCGCTTCTTTCCCGATGGTTTCACGATATACAACCTGGGGTTTTCCGATGTTTACATTGGTATTAAATTCACGCACCATCCGGCTGATGACGACCTCAAGGTGGAGCTCTCCCATTCCTGACAGTATAGTTTGGCCGGTGTCTTCATCTTTCCGAACCCGCAAGGTGGGATCTTCGGACATGTATTTACCCAGAACCTGATCAATTTTTTCCTGATCCGAGTGAGTCTTGGGTTCTATCGCCACGGAAATAACGGGTTCATAAAATTCTATTTTTTCGAGTAATACCGGATGCTCCGCGGAACAAAGCGTTTCTCCGGTTGAGGACTCCTTCAAACCGACAACGCCGACGATGGCGCCGGCCGCAGCTACGTCAATCCGTTCCTTTTTGTTGGCATGCATCCGAAGGATGCGAGCTGTTTTTTCTTTAATCCGGCGGGACGCGTTGTATACTTCACTGCCGGCATGCATCTTACCGCTGTATACCCTGACAAAGGAAAGCTTGCGCCCCTCCATCACCGACACCTTGAAGATCAGAGCGACCAGCGGCCCCGTTTCTCTGGCTGTAAATTCCCGTACCTCGTCGCTGTCGGGAACTATCCCCTGGATGGGCGGTACGTCGGCTGGGCTGGGAAGCAGATTGACAATCGCGTCCAGAAGCGGCTGGATACCCTTGTTTTTCAAGGCTGAACCACACAGAACCGGAACCAGTTTTAAATCAATGGTTGCCTTGCGAATGGCGGATAGAATGGCCTCGGGGGTAATCGGTTTTTCAGATAGATATGCTTCCATTATGCCATCATCGTATTCGGCGGCGGCTTCAATCAACTTTTCCCGGTAATTTTTTGCTGTTTCAATATGGTCGATCGATATGTCGGATCGGGTGTAGGTCGCTCCCAGCGTATCGTCATCCCATATGATCTGGTTCATTTCGATTAAATCGACAACCCCGGCAAAATGATCTTCGGAACCGACGGGAAGTTGCAATATGACCGGTGTTGCCTTTAATCGGTCTTTGATCATTTGAACCGTTCCCAAAAAATTGGCGCCGATCCGGTCCAGCTTGTTAATAAAAGCTATTTTGGGGACATGGTATTTATCGGCCTGGTGCCAGACTGTTTCCGATTGGGGCTCGACACCGCCGACGGCACAAAATATGCCGATGGCGCCATCCAGCACTCTCAAAGATCGTTCGACCTCAATGGTAAAGTCAACATGACCCGGCGTGTCAATAATCTGGATATCGCATTCCTTCCACCGGCAGGTGGTAACTGCAGACGTTATGGTGATGCCGCGCTCCTGTTCGTCCGGCATCCAGTCCATAACAGCTTCCCCGTCATGGACCTCGCCCATCTTATAGGATCGTCCGGTATAATACAGTATCCGTTCGGTGACGGTGGTCTTGCCCGCATCGATATGCGCGATAATGCCGATATTTCGAATACTGTTTAATTTGGTCTGTTTGGTCATCGCACCAGCAGCATGTTGGCTTTCATTGGAAAGCGCAGATCCTTATGGCCTCAATGGGTCGTGGATTTGCGACCGTTACCAAAATGATCACGCTTTTATGCCAATACGTATCGGTTGTCAAGGAATGATACGCTCAAACGGATCCAAGAACTGGGGCTCAGGGAAGGAACCTTAAAATATAATCGCTTTGCCGTTAAATATTGTCAAAAATGGGGAATAAACACAAAACCATCGTTCAACACAGCATTTCACATCTGATGATTGAAATGTATGAAACCGCCCGGTCTATGGATGATAAAAATATAAACATTTTATTTAAAAAAACTTGACATACTATATATAGTATAATAATAGAAATCAAGCCACAATAAGTGCGATCATGCAGGATTAATTATTCCTGCAAAAGGGAGGGGTAGTGGGCCTTATCAATTAACTATTAAAGGGAGGAAATCATGGCTACAGCAAAGAAAAAAGCACCCGCCAAGAAAAAAGCAGCAGCAAAAAAGGCACCCGCTAAAAAAGCAGCAAAGAAAAAGGCACCCGCTAAAAAAGCAGCAAAGAAAAAGGCACCTGCAAAAAAAAAAGTAGCTAAAAAACCTGCGGCAAAGAAAAAGGCCACTACAGCAAAAAAGAAATAGACTTTTAATCTCCCCCCCTTCGTTAGACAGGGCGACATTTATCGATGAATTTGATACTGTCGCCCTGCTTTTGTCAGGGGGCTGCCGATGTTTGCGTTCATATTGTTCGCATTAAATCCGGAAAACACACTCAATCCTGATGATCCGCCAAATCCTGCAGTGAAATATATAAAAATAATCCATGCCGTTTACCCGGCTTAAACTTGCAAAGGTCTCAGATCGCCTTGTCTCGTTTGCACTCACTGTGAGGTCGAAATACCGAATCTGTCTTTATCGGAATCGACAAGCCATGGATGTTTGTGAATGATTAATGGAAAAGCCTTATACGGATTTCAAGCAGGCAGAAAAAAATAGAGGACTAAGCCGTGCCTGGCATAACCCTCTATAAAATTTAAAAAAATGGTGGAGCTGAGGGGGATCGAACCCCTGGCCTCATGACTGCCAGTCATGCGCTCTCCCAGCTGAGCTACAGCCCCAAGCATCGGGCGACTGGATAACAAATACAGAAAATCGTGTCAATAATTATTTTCGATGGCCTTTCTGCAACCACTTGGGATTTACTGGAAGTCGCTCTAACTGGGGGATACGGTTGACAAACTTAAAGTTTAAAATTAGTATTTGATAAGTTTATTTATAAGATTGAGCTTTGAATTTTTAAATATGATGCATGATTTCGGAGCGGGTTTGCAACGCGCATGCAGGCAATTGCCGTAAAAGATAAACCATCTGCAAACAGGTGCGAACATGAAATTTGAAAACAGCTATTTCCCAGGGGAAGCCGTGCGCCAAAAGTCTTCGCGGGCGGGGATCTATAAGGAATTTGATGCTACCGAGCTGTATTGCTCGCATTGTCAAAGGGCTGTACCGGTGCGAAAACGGTTGCTGCTGGTGATACCTGAAGGGGACAAATACGAATATGTGTGTACGTTTTGTTCCGAATCGGTCGGAACCAAGATTGACCGGCAAACCAAACCTGTTCGTGTTATCGTGTAATCATAAATGTGAGCTGACGAGGCGGCTTCCGTCCCGTCACATAAAGAGGGAGATCTGATGCTCAATATAATGCGGAAATATGCGTCAAGCTGGATGATCAAGTTTATTTTAGGTGCGGTTGTCGTCGTGTTTGTGTTTTGGGGAGTCGGCAGCTTTCGTTCCCAAACGGCAAACCGGGTGGCCCTTGTCAACGGTGAGGCCATTACCATTGAGGAATATCGCCAGACTTACAACAACATTATCGAACAGCTGCGGCAGCAGTTCGGGAATAACTTAAATGACAGCCTGATAGAAATGCTACAGGTCGATAAACAGGCTATCGACCAGTTGATTGACCAGCGCCTAATCATGCGGGAGGCCGAACGGCTGGATTTCAGAGTTACCGATGTGGAACTGATCGACTCAATTCATAAAATAAGCGCATTCCAGTCCGCCGGTATTTTCGACAAAAATTTGTATGAAAGGGTATTGACACGTAACCGGCTGACTCCGGAAGAGTTTGAAGTTTTGCAGAGGAAATCCATGCTGCTGGAACGTGTGAAAGCATATATTGAGGATGGCGTAAAGGTTTCAGAAGCAGAGGTACTGGAATGGTATAATTGGAAAAACACGGCCGTAAATATCGATTTTGTTCAATTTGATCCTGATCGCTATCAAAATATCCAAGTGACGGACAGCGAAGCCAAATCTTTCTTTGAAAAAAACAAAGCAGCCTATAAAACCGAACCGAAAGTAAAGGTGCGGTATATTAAATTTAATCCGAAGGCATATGAGTCTCAGGTTAAGATAGTCGAGGAGGAAGTCGCGGCTTATTTTGAAGAACACGGCCAGGAGTTTAAAAAGCCGAAAACGGTGGAAGCCAGGCACATTCTGTTCGCCCTTGAACAGGATGCAGATCCGCAGACGGTTGAAAACGTCAAACAGAAAGCTCTGAAAGTATGGGAACTGGCTAACGGGGGGAAGGATTTTAGTGAACTTGCCAAACAATATTCCGAAGGGCCAACCAGAGATGCCGGCGGATATCTTGGAACATTCAAAAGAGAAGATATGATTGAACCGTTTGCAGAGCGCGCGTTCTCGATGAAAGCGGGCGAGGTCAGTGATCCGGTTCGAACCCAATTCGGCTGGCACCTCATCAAAGTGGAAAAGGCAAATGAGGCCAGTGCGCTTTCACTTGATGCAGCCAGGGCCGAGATAGTTAAAAAACTGACCGCTGAAAGAGCCAAAACAAAGGCCTATGATGACGCCGAATCGGCATACGAATTGACTTTTGAAGTGAACGATTTGGAGAAAGCATCGTCAGCGCATAATGTAACCGTTCAAACTACCGAATTTTTTACGCTGGAAGGCCCGCAAAAGGAGATTAGGGAAAAGTCCAAATTTGCTTCAGTCGCTTTTTCGCTATCGGAAATGGAGATCAGTGATGTGCAGGATTTCGGTGACGGGTTTTATATTATTCAGCTGCTCGAAAAAATTCCGGAGAGTATTCCTGAAGCCGGTACCGTTGCCGAAAAAGTCAAAGCGGATTTGACAAAAGAAAAACAAAAAGAAATAGCCGGCCAGGAAGCAAACGAATTGTTGACAGCCTTAAAAAACGGCAAACCCCTTAAGGACGAGGCAAAGCGTTATAAGCTGCAGGTAAAAAGCACCGGCTTTTTCAAACGCAATGAACAGGTTCCGGCAATTGGATATGAACCGGAGATCAGCCGTACGGCATTTTTGCTCTCAACTGAAAAAAAACTGCCGGATACAGTCGTGGAAGGGGCCAAAGGGTATTACGTTATTATTTTTAAAGAAAAAACCATTCCGGACCGGGCCGGATTTGAAAAAGAGGAGGATCAGCTGAAGAATAACCTGTTGGGACAGAAGCGGCTCAGGGTTTTTACCGACTGGTTGGCGCATATAAGAAAAAGCAGCGACATCAAAATTGAAAAGAGCTTCTGAACAGGTGAGGACCATTAAACCATACGCCCAACGAATAGGTTGAGGTTGTCTTGAACAAAAGTAGTTTTTTAAATTAAAATAGGGACGCCGGCATTGTTGGAATATCAAGATCGAGTAGTTCTGTTAAAATTAGTCCGATCGGTCATAACCGCCGAACTGCTGAAAGATAAAAGCGGCTTTGTTAAGCCCAAATGTGTTTCTCCCGTGCTGCAGGAAAAGAGGGGGTGTTTCGTAACACTGCACCTGGGCGGATCGCTTAGGGGGTGCATTGGAACGATAGAGCCGACAACTTCTTTGTTTTCCTGTGTGGAAGAAAATGCAATCAATGCCGCTTTCCGAGACCCCCGCTTTTCACCCCTGGGTAAAGACGAAATCGATGCGGTTGATATCGAAATAAGCGTACTAACGGTGCCGCGTGTGTTGAAATTTATCGATTGTGAAGATCTGAAGAAGCGTCTCGTTGCAGGCGTTCACGGTGTAATCTTGTCGCAGGGATATTGCCGGTCAACATTTCTACCGCAGGTGTGGGAACAGCTTCCTCAAAAAGAAGAATTCCTGGAGCACCTCTGCATCAAAGGAGGCATGTCGCGTTCCGCCTGGCGGGAACCCGGGCTCCGTGTGGAGGTTTATGAGGCGGAATATTTTTCTGAAAAACAGTTGTTTTATTGACATTTGGTTTTAAATATAATACTGCCTGATAAACGATGCGGTTGATGGATTATTATTCAAGGAGGAAACCAAATGAAGAAATTAAAAGATCAACTGAAGACGATCGCAAAATCATTAACGAGTCTTTCCGGGCAGGTGGATAAAATTTCCAAACAAGTAGACAAATTATCTTCCCCTAAAAAAACAGCAGCGAAAAGCAGAGTGATAAAAAAGGCCTCAGTAAAAAAGAAATCAGAAAAAGGGGTTGCTGCAAAAAAGACGGCTGCTAAGAAGCCCGCGGCAAAAACCACGGTTCTCGACTTGGTTTTTACTGTTATCAAACGGAGCAAAAAGGGTGTGAATATTGATACACTCAGAAAAAAAACAGGATTAGGCCCAAGGCAGCTCAGCAATTCTCTGTACAAGCTTTCGAAAAGAGGCGTGATCGAAGCAAAATCGCGCGGTCTTTATACCATAAAATAACAGTAAAAACGCTGCCGCCGGAAGCTCCCCTTCCCGATTGATCTCCATTTATTTTTTCACATATAAAAAGTCTTCGGTTTGCTGATATCCGTTGAGTGGGCCGAACGCTTTTTATAAAAGAGTAGGTTTGGTTTTAACCGGTTTCGTCAAGCTCCGATTTAAGCCAGGTTTTTATTTCATTATCAAGGGCGTACACGCCCTTGTTATGTCCAATCGAGTCTAAAAAACGATTCTTGAGCTCTGCCGGCAAATTAAATTTAGCCAACTCATCCGCATGTTCCGAATTTCGACGGATCAGATAGATTGCCGGTGCTTTTTCCCATGTGTTGATTACAAAATAATATGAAACATCATCTTTTGAACGAATAACATAATTACTTCGGGCCCAGTTATTACCCCATTCAAGGTATAGCCTGACGGCCTCTTCGGGAGTCATATTCCAGTCGATAACGCTCACAAGCTCCGGATCCTTTTTGATTTCTTCTAATGTTAACATGATGAACTCCTACGGGTCCCAATTCAGTTTGTTTTTAGGTCTTATGTATGCATGCGATCACTTTTTATTTTGAAAATAATGTCGATTGGGGAAAGGTCAATATAATAGGGCATTTAAAAAATGTAAAAACAGGAATGAAAGTCTGGACAACGTTGAAAAAATGAATATAATGATAACTGATATTAATAAGTTTTGCCGTGACGGATGAATATAATCAAAAGAATCGGATTGTTATTTAGAAAGGAAAGGGGAAATGGGAAAACTGAATGGTTCAGAGACGGAAAAAAACATATTAACCGCGTTTGCGGGTGAATCTCAGGCAAGAAATCGGTATACCTATTTCGCGAGCCAGGCCAAAAAGGAAGGATATGTCCAAATTTCAACCCTATTTGAAGAGACGGCAAACCAGGAAAAAGAACATGCCAAAAGGCTTTTCAAGTTTCTTGAAGGTGGCGATGTTGAATTAAAAGCGACATTTCCGGCCGGGGTTATCGGTTCTACCCTTCAAAATTTAAAAGATGCGGCTGCCGGAGAAAATCATGAGCATACCGAGATGTACCCGGGTTTTGCACTCATCGCCCGGAAAGAGGGCTTTGATGATATTGCTGCAGTAATGGAGGCGATTGCGGTAGCTGAAAAACAGCATGAAAAAAGATATCTTGCCCTTGCAGCCAATATTGAAACCGGGCGTGTTTTTAAAAGAACGGGAAAAGTTGCTTGGCGCTGCCGCAATTGCGGGTATATCCAAGAGGGGACTGAGGCGCCGGCAGAGTGCCCGGCATGTGCGCATCCCCAGGCGCACTTTGAATTACTTGGTGAAAATTATTAGAATTTTTGTAACAGTTTAGCGTTTTGAAAAAATACGATATATTTAAACATGAAAGGAGTATAATATGGCAGAAAAATTAGAAGTTTATAAATGTGAGGCATGCGGCAATATCGTCGAGGTGCTCCATGGCGGCGGGGGTGAGCTGGTATGCTGCGGCGAACCGATGAAACTGATGGTTGAAAATACAGTTGATGCAGCCAAAGAAAAACATGTCCCCGCCATTGAAAAAGTCGACGGCGGCGTAAAAGTTAAGGTCGGCAGCGTCGCTCACCCCATGGAATCGAAACATTACATTGAATGGATCGAGATTATCGCTGACGGCAAGGCTTACCGGCAGTTTTTAAATCCCGGCGATGCGCCGGAAGCATTATTTAAAGTCGAGGCTCAGAAGGTCACTGCACGCGAGTATTGCAATCTCCATGGGCTTTGGAAAGCATAAGAACATAAAGGCTCCAAGATGACCGGATTGCAGGCCGGGTCCTATTTATCGGAGAGATATGCGGAGCAGGGTCTGTCCGGCTTTAACAAACACATTTACGAAATTTCGGCTGCAAGGAGGCAACATGACGACCAGCTGGAAATGCAAAAACTGCGGTTTTACACTGGAGGCGGATGCACCGCCTGAACAATGTCCATCCTGCAAGGAAAAATGTGAATTTTTGGACAATTCCTGTTATATACCAGATTGCGCGGCAGATGGGATTGACAAGAGAATCGGATAGCATGCGGGTAGGGTTTCGCTGTAGTTTTGTATCTTGTTCTGATTGTGCTACAATTTTTTCCGGGAGGTACCGTAATGGCAAAAGCGCTGATCGTATGTGCCACCAGAGCCGGTGAAACACGTCGGATTGGAGAATTGATTGCCGAAGGATTGAGGATTTCCAATGTGGAAGCGATAGTCGTCAATGCAAACAATATCAAATCCGATGCGGATTTAAAAAGCTATGACGCCCTGGTTTTTGGATCTGCTACTTATCATGGCGACATGCTGGAAGCGATGAAGAAGCTTCTTTTTTTAGCGGAAAAAGCGGGGCTTCAAGGAAAAGTCGGCGGAGCATTCGGCGCCTTTGGATGGAGCGGCGAAGCACCCGATCGCATTTTTGACACGATGAAACACATTTTAGGGATGGCTATGGTCGCAAGTGCCTTGCGCCTCAAGTCCAGCACAATCGGGGGAGGCGTCCAGATGGCGCAGGGTTACGGGCGCGAAATTGCCAATAAAATAAGCCGTTAAATCAATTAACAAAACCTCGCAACTCATTTATGTATACGGAGGCGATTATGTCAACCCCACAACATTGTCCGGGATTTCAAGAGCTCAAACATCTCAAAGCCTTTAAGTGTCGATGCCCGGAGTGCGGCGCAGAAAAAGAAATATTTTCGGATGAATTCAATCGTGAGCACGTTTGCGGTAAATGCGGCAAAAAAATAGACTTCAGCCAGTGTACCCTGGAAGGTCAAGCAGGCTGAAGACATTTTCATGCAACCGTCCATAAAAAAAGGGTTGCTTCTCATTCTGGCTGCCGTTCAGTTGGCGGGATTAGCGGTTGGCGCTGCCGAAGGCAAGCGCGGAGCAAAGGAAATGGTCCTGTTCGGCGGCAGTCTCGGGAATGTTCCTTTTTCGCATTTACGTCATCAGGAAGCTTACATAGACTGCAATAGTTGCCATAAGCTTTTTCCGCAAGACGCCGGCGCCATCCAAAAACTGATCAGACAGGACAAGCTGAAAAAGAAAGAAGTCATGGATCAGTGCACGAAATGCCATAAAGAGCTTGCTCTTTCCGCACAAAAGGGCGGTCCGGTTAAATGCAAAGAATGTCACCAGAAGAAATAGCGAGAACCTATTTATGCTGATGCTCGGATTACAAGGCAGTCCCCGCCTGAAAGGGAATACCCAGTATCTCCTTTCGGCATTTTTGAAAGAAGCCGAAAAACTGGGGGTTGAGACACAGATCGTTCAGGTTTGTAAAAAAAAGATCGAGCCCTGCAAGGAATATGTTGTTTGCGAAAAAAAAGGGTTTTGTCCGATTGATGACGATATGAAGCATGAAATTTATGCGCTACTGCGCGAAGCTGATATGGTTATCGCTGCCACCCCCGTATTTTTTTACAACACAACCGCCCAATTAAAAGCGCTTATCGATCGCAGTCAGACTTTATGGGCCAGAAGATATAAGTTGAAACTTGCCGATCCGGGCAGTAAAACCCGGCGCGGGTTTCTACTCGCCGTGGGTGCAACCAAGGGTAAAAATCTTTTTGAGGGGCTGCATCTTACGGCGAAATATTTTTTTGATGCCCTTAACGCCCGTTATGAAGGCGGGCTGACTTACCGGCAGGTTGAGCACCCGGGGGATATGGAAAAGCATCCGGGCGTTCAAGACGACATTGAGACAGCGGTTGCCAATCTTGTAAAGCCGTTTCTGGGACGGCCCCGGATTCTTGTTTTAGGACGTGAAAATGTCTGTCGCAGCCAAATGGCGGCGGCATTTCTCCAGTACCAGGCCGGTGATAAAATTGAGGTTGTGTGCGCCGGGACGGAGCCGGCCGAGCAAATCCATCCGATCATGGAAAAGGTGATGCAGGCAAAAGGAATCGATATGGCATTTCGTCGTCCCAAAGGAGTTCAGGAGGTTTTAACCGGGGGGCCACCGGCATTCATTATCGAAATGGATGCAAAAACCGGTTCCCATATTTGTGCCGGGGTGCAAAGACAGGCGTGGGGAGTTCCTCCGGTCTCGGAATCATCGCTTGAAGCAATGGCCGCTGTCAGAGATAAAATCGAGAAAAAAGTCGGGGAGTTTGTCAAAATGTTTCAGTCCGCCCCGGCAAAAACACATAATCAGAGAGGAGGGTGAAGGGATGGACAAATATGTATGCACGGTTTGCGGTTATGTTTATGATCCCGCCCAGGGAGACCCGGATAACGGCGTTGCCCCCGGCACAAAATTTGAGGATCTTCCCGCGGACTGGGAGTGCCCGGTATGCGGCGCTTCAAAGGACGATTTTGAAAAGGAATCATAAAGTCCGGGGAAGATTCTGACAACTGCTGAGTTGATTGCATTGAACCGGGATGCCCTTTTCCGTCACAAGATACATGCAGACAAAAAGGGCATCTTTTTTTTAAACAGGCTGGATTGTTGGGCTGTAAACAATAGAGGGAGAGAAATGAAGCCGGTTGAAATCGCAAAGGGGATTTACGACGTTGGTGTGATTGACTGGAACATCAGAGATTTCCATGGTTATTCCACCCATAGGGGAACCACTTACAATTCCTTTCTGATTTTGGACGAAAAAATCACGCTGGTGGATACCGTTAAAAAGGAATTTGCCGATCAGCTTATTGAAAACATTTCCGCAATTGTGGATCCGAAATCCATTGACTATGTCATCAGCAATCATACCGAACTGGACCATTCCGGCGGACTTGCCCGGGTGATGCATCGGATCGGAGAAGATAAACCACTGTACTGCTCCAAGATGGGAGCTAAAAACCTCGCGCTCCATTTTCCTCAGAAATGGAATTTTAAGGCCGTTGGCAGCGGGGCGGAACTGAGCATCGGTCAGAGACAACTGACATTTCTGGAAACCCGCATGCTTCACTGGCCGGACAGCATGTTTACCTATCTGAAGAACGATAAAATTTTGTTTTCAAGCGATGCATTCGGGCAGCATTATGCCGGCCATGAAAAATTTGACGACGTCATCGGTGACGCCATCATGCCGCATGCTAAAAAATATTTTGCCAATATCCTGCTGCCTTATTCCGGATTGATTCAAAAACTGGTTGAGCAGGTTACAACGCTGGGACTGGAATTCAATATGATCTGCCCGGATCATGGCATCATCTGGCGGCACGATCCGGCTAAAATCATTCAGGCTTATGTTCAATGGAGCCGGCAGGCGCCTGAGAAAAAGGCGGTGGTTGTTTACGATACCATGTGGCACAGCACCGAAAAGATGGCCAATGCAATTGCTGCCGGCCTCTTAGATTCCGGGATTGCCGTCAAACCGATGCACCTGAGAAAGTGGGACCGCAGCGACATCATGACCGAAGTGTTGGATGCCAGGGCCGTGCTGATCGGATCACCGACCCTGAACAACGGACTTTTCCCTACGGTCAGCGATTTTATGACCTACATGAAAGGGCTCAAACCTAAAAATAAAATCGGAACGGCCTTCGGTTCATACGGCTGGAGTGGTGAAGCGGTCAGACTGATTCGCAATGAACTTGAAGCCATGCAGATAGAAATCGTTGCGCCGGAGTTAAAGCTGCAATACCGGCCGGACACGGCGGGAACTGAGGCCTGCTTTGAACTGGGCGCCAAAATCGGCCGGGCGATTTCCGGATAAACATATGAAAAGGCCTATCGTTGAGCTGAGCGATTGTATACTTTGCGAAGTCTGTACGGCAGTGTCTCCTGCTGTTTTTAAGATTTGCGATGCCGGTTTTATTGAGGTGGCTGAATTGTCGGCCTACCCGGAAAACGAGGTTGATGAAGCCATAAAAAACTGCCCGGCGAACTGTATTTCCTGGGCCGAAGACGGATCATAACATAAGTTATGGGCTATGCCGCATTCAGGTCGGGAATAGTACGTGATGATGCGCAGCGATAAAATCGGAGGACGTGAACTCAAAAGAACAATCCGGGACATGTTAAAACAGGATGACTTTAAGGCCGCCCTGATGATGCTATGTCAACTACCGGCCAGAGAAGTAATCAACCCGTTGTTTTCTTTCTTTTACAGTATGGACGAGTTGACAAAATGGCGGGCGGTGACGGCCGTCGGGACGGTGGTGTCCGATCTTGCCAGAAAGGACCTGGAATCTGCACGGGTGGTGATGCGCCGGCTGATATGGAATTTAAATGATGAATCCGGCGGCATCGGCTGGGGATCGCCTGAGGCCATGGGCGAAATCATGGCCCGTCATAAAAAATTGGCAGAGGAATATGCCCGCATCCTGGTATCCTATGCTCAAAAAGATGGTAACTATATTGAAAATGAATTGCTCCAGCGCGGGGTTTTGTGGGGACTGGGACGACTGGCCCGGTCATACCCGGGTTTTTTGAAGGAATCCGACACATTTATCCCGCCTTATCTGGATTCAAGCGACTGTACCGTTCGCGGATTGGCGGCAAAGCTGTGCGGGATTCTTCGTTTGGATGCGGCCCGGGCATCACTCCAAAAGTTAAAAAATGACAAAACGTCCATCCCGCTTTTTTGCGAGGGGATGATGCGGACTTATCCGATAAACCGGATTGCTTCCGATGCCTTGTCCCGTTTGAGAATGATTGATGGGACGGTGGAAACAGCCATCCGGCGGGTTGAAAAATAATGGACAAGGAAACTTCTATAAAGGATTCTGCGCTATCTTCGAAACCGCAGGGGCTATACCCCAAACGTCCCCGGGTGGCTGTTGGGGCGGTTGTCTTTAAAGACCAAAGGGTATTGCTGGTCCGGCGGGGCCGTGCCCCTGCCGAAGGGTTGTGGGCGATTCCCGGCGGGAGTATGGAACTCGGCGAGACCTTGCAGGCAGCCGCCGAACGTGAAATTTTCGAGGAAACCGGTATTACGATCCGGGCGGGAGAACCGGTTTTTACTTTTGACGTCATTGAAAGGGACGACGACGGTCGCATACGCTTTCATTATGTTATCGTAGACATGTCGGCCGACTATATCGACGGCACCCTACAACCCGGCGATGACGCCGTTGAAGCGCGCTGGGTTTCAGGAAAAGCCTTAAACGGATTGAATGTCAGCAGCAGGACCCTTCAACTTTTACATGAGCGGTTCGGGTTCGGCAAAAGAAACCATGGAGAGGTGATCGTATGAAAAGTGTCATAGAGGTGATCAAGGAAAGGAGAAGCATTCGCAGGTATGATACCCGCGAGGTTCCCGAGGCTGTCGTCACCAATCTTCTGGAAACCCTCAGATGGACGCCGTCCTGGGCCAATACGCAATGCTGGGAGGTTATCCGGATTAAGGATAAAGAATTAAGAGAAAAAATAGCGGAAGCAAGCTTTAAGGGAAATCCCGCCAACAAGGCGCTGGTTGAAGCCCCGGTGCTCCTGGCTTTTTGTGCAAAACTCAACACCTCCGGTTTTTACAAAGGAGAGGTGACGACCAAGTTTGGGGACTGGTTTATGTTTGACCTGGGGCTGGCCGCCCAAACACTCTGCCTGTCCGCACAAAGCTTGGGGCTGGGTACTGTCATTATCGGATTGTTCGATCATGATAAAGCAAAAAAAATACTGGCCGTGCCGGAGGGTTATGAACTCGTTGCCTTGATTCCCATCGGGTATCCGGCCCATATACCATCAGCTCCCAAGCGAAAAGAATTGAGCGAAATTTTGCATGACAATGCCTTTTAAACGACCTTCAACTTTGTTTGCGCAACGCCCCCGGTCTCTTTTTAAACCGGGTTGATATACAGGCAGGCAGAGGATTTGTAGACAACGATGATAAATGAATCGGCAGGTTTTTTCCCCCTACTCTGGCTAATTTTTTCCTTTTCGTTTCTGGTGGCGCTGACCGGGGCCATGGCTCCCGGGCCGCTGCTGACCTATACGATTATACAATCCGTCAGAACCGACCGGCGCGGCTATTTAACGGGCGCCTGGGTGATCATCGGGCATGCCCTGATTGAAATGGTCATTGTTATTTTCCTGCTGTTCGGGTTTTCTTTTGTTTTAAAAAACATGATGGTGGTTCGCATCATTGGAATCATCGGAGGGGTCGTCCTTTGCTGGTTCGGCGCCAGTATTTTACGAAATGTCTATTCGGGCGATATCTCCACTACTTTTTTGGAACCATCCCGGCATCCGGGACAAAATCCGGCCGGGGTATACCGTAAAGGTCTGGAGAATCCGGTTATCGGCGGCGCCCTGGTTTCCATGTCCAATCCCTATTGGTGGGTCTGGTGGGCCACCATCGGGTTTGCTTTCATGATTCAGTTCGATATTTCCTTTCAGGAGTGGCCCCGGCTGATTGCGTTTTTCGCGGGGCACGAAGCCGGAGATCTGTTCTGGTATTTAATCGTTTCAATGCTGGCGTTTTTCGGCATTCGCAAACTGAATAAAAAAGCCTATTATGGAATTCTGGTCTGCTGCGGCTTGTTTATGATTCTATTCGGTTTGTATTTGGGGGCATCCACCTTCATGCGGACGACTATCTAACTTAATTCCAGAGAAAACCCAGGATGGCGCCGGTCATCAGGGTTGCCAGGGTCCCGGCTACGATTGATTTTATCCCCAGGGCAACAATTTCCGTTCTCCGGTCCGGCGCCATGACTCCCAAACCGCCGATCATGATGCCGAGGGAACCCAAATTGGCAAAGCCGCACATGGCGTAGGTTATGATCATGCGGGAGCGGGTCGAAAGCGCTTCTGCCGGGAGTCGCCCCAGTTCAAGAAAAGCCAGAAATTCATTTAGAATGGTTTTGGTACCCATTAAACCGCCGGCGGTGATACATTCATCCCAGGGGATTCCAATCAGCCAGACCACCGGCGCCATGATCCATCCTAAAATTCTTTGCAGCGTCAGAGGCTGATTGCCCACTCCCGGCAGCCATCCCAGTGCCATATTGACCAGAGCCACCAGCCCTACCAGAACCACCAGCATGGCAATGATGTTGATCAGCAGCTTGACGCCGTCAAGGGTTCCGGTGGTGATGGCGTCCATGGCGCTGCCGGCCGCAGACGGCGCCTGAGCGACCGCGCCGGTTTGCAGCTCCCGCGGTGTCGGGATCATGATTCTGGCGATGGCGATGGCCGCCGGAGCGCTGATGATGGAGGCGATCAAGAGGTGGCCGAGTGCATCCGGAATGATCGGCTTCAAGATGCTGGCGTAGAGAACCATTACCGTTCCTGCAATGGTGGCCATGCCGCAGGTCATCATGGAGAACAATTCGCCCCGGGACAATTTGGAAAGATAGGGACGGATAAAAAGCGGGGCCTCAACCATCCCGAGGAAGACGTTGGCTGCCGCCGACAGGGCTTCGGCACCGCCGATACCCAGCGATCGCTGCAGCAGCCAGCTGAATGCGTTGACGATTACCGGCAGAATTCGCCAGTAGAAAAGAAGCGCAGACAGTGCGCTTGCAACCAGAATTAAGGGAAGACCCCTGAACGCCAGAATATAATCGCTGCCGCCGTCGGCAGTGAAGGCAAACGGAGGGGCGGCCCCGCCGAGATAACCGAAAACAAAGGAAGTGCCGGCCTGGGTGGCATTCTCCAGCATGTAAACCAGGGTGTTGAGCAGCATGAACGCCTGTCGTGCCAGGGGGATTTTAATAAGGATCAGCGCCGCAGCCAGTTGTGTAGAAACGGCAATACAGACGGTTTTCCAAGGTATTTCGCTGCGTTTTTCTGAAAAAGCATATGCGATGCCCACCAGGGTAAAAAGCCCCAGGATGCTTTGTAATATGGCTGCCATGATTTTGCCCCCTGAAAATTGCGTTATAGATGAATCTGTTTTATTATTAGGCTGCCGGTCGAGCGGATGACAACTTATATCAACAATAGCCACGGAGCGCCATCAAATTTTTCCCGGCAGTTGCAGCAGCCGGATTTTTCCGCGGCCTTTCAATAACCGGTCGCCGGGATTTTTATAAGGGGCTGCATGGATCAGCAGGATATTAATGAAATTTTAAAATATCATCACGGCAGCAAGCATCACACCCATCGGTATGCCCGTTCGCCGGGGTACCTGGACTGGGAAAACCAGCCGAATCCCTTCCGGTTCTATCGGGGGGAAACACCTATAATGCTCCCTTTCTTAAAAGCGGATCCGGCGGCTGCTCATCCGGATTTATATCGGCGCCGGAGCGATCAGCCGCAGCCCTTCCGGCTGGAAAATCTGGCCGGTTTTCTGGAATTATCCCTGGGATTGTCCGCCTGGAAGGGCGTATCCGGCGACAAATGGTCTCTGCGCATGAATCCGTCCAGTGGAAACCTCCATCCTACCGAAGCCTATTTGCTGCTGCCCGTGATGGATGTCGTTACGAGCGGTCTTTACCATTACAATTCTTTTCTGCATGCGCTGGAACCCCGATCCTTCCTGCCGGACGGGATTTGGGAAGCGGTTGGGCTGCACTTTAAAACAGAGTGCTTTCTGATCGCATTGAGCAGCATATTCTGGCGGGAATCATGGAAATACGGAGAGCGCGCTTTCCGGTACTGCAATCACGATATCGGGCACGCCATTGCCTGCCTGAGTTTTTCGGGAAATCTATTCGGGTGGCGGGTAACCTTTTTAAACGAACTGTCGGACCGCCAGATTGAAACCGTTCTGGGGTTTGACCGGACTGTTTTTGCCGATAGGGAAAACGAGCAGGCTGAACTGTTGTGTGTTGTTTACAGCAGCCGGGTCGAAGACATCCCGCGCGGGTTGTCGGATACCCTGATTGGGTTATTGTCAAAAAATCCATATGTGGGCAAACCCAACCGTCTCAGCCGATCGACGGTCAACTGGGAATCGATCTACCGGACGGCGGCGTGCGCCCGGAAGCCGCCAACCGAAAAAAGAACCTGTTCTTATGGATTTAGAGAGGATTTCCATGGAGAGATATCGCGATTTTCAGCTGCGGAAATTATCAGAAAAAGAAGAAGCGCGGTTGCCTTTAACCCTGAAGGAACGGTAACCAAGGGGCAATTTATGGCCATGCTGGACAAAACCCTTCCGCGGGACAGGCGCGCACCTTTTGACGTGGAGATCTTTGACCCCTGCCTTCATCTTCTGATCTTCGTACATGCCGTCAGCGGACTGCAGCGGGGATTGTATTTTTTTTTGCGCAGGGATGATGATATAACCGATTTAAAGAAGCGATTAAAACCGGCGTTCTTATGGGAGCCGGCTGCCGCCGGGTTTCCCTTGTATCTGCTGGAAGCAAAAAATTATCAGCCGGATGCCAGGCTTGTCAGCTGTCATCAGGATATCGCCGGCAGCAGCGCCTTTTCGCTGGGAATGATTGCCCGCTTTAAGGATGTCATTGGACGGGAACCCTACCGTTATCGGCACCTGTATTGGGAAGCGGGGATGATCGGACAGGTACTGTATCTTGAGGCGGAAGCGGCCGATCGGCGGGGTACCGGCATCGGCTGTTATTTCGATGATGAGGTTCATTCCATTATGGGACTGAAAACCGATCACTATCAGAGCCTCTATCATTTTACGGTCGGGGAGCCCATTGAGGATCGGCGGCTGCAAACCCTTGCGCCCTATCATCATCTTGAAAAGACCGTTCGTTTGCCGCAGTTCGAATCGTGAAAAACTTTCGCATAAGGCAGCGTAAGGCCGAACAGGGCCCTGGATGACGAGTTATTTTCCTTTATGGCTCGGCATACCGCCCTCTGATAAAAGATCGGTAGGGCTGTTCGGCCAAACGCTCCCTAATGCGTTCAAACAGTTTCCCGCTTCGAACTGCGGCAATGGCAGGATTTTTGACCAGCCGGCATGTCTAAATAATATCGCACCTATTAGTAATTAAACGGATTCAACCAAAGGATGGTGAAATTTGAACGCAAATGCCGAGTTGTTAAACCGAGACGACAGTCTGCTGCTGCTGGTGGACTTTCAAAAATCGATGCTGGCGAATTGTGTGGCGCCCGACCGGATTCGAAAGCATGCATTCATTTTAATTGATGTTGCCGGGATTTTGAATATTCCGATCATTCTGACGGAACAGAACCCCCGGAAACTGGGATCCTTTTTGCCTGAACTGGCGGCAATGGTAGCCAATCCGGTCGTATTCAGCAAAAATCAGTTCGGTTGTTTTGAAAACGATATGATACGGCAGGCCATTGCGGCTACCGGCAGGAAGTCCGTCATTTTAGCCGGTATTGAGGCCCATATTTGCATCTTCCAGACCGGCAGCGGAGGGCTTCGGCGGGGGTACCGCGTCCATGTTGCGGCCGACGTCGTATCGGCTTCGAGTCAGCGGAATCTTGAAATCGGTCTGGGCCGGCTCCAGTACGCCGGCGCCGTGATTACGTCAATGGAAATGGTGATTTTCGAACTGCTTAAGCAGGCGGATACCGATGAATTCCGGAATGTCCTGCCGCATATCAAAAAGATAGTTAAATGAACTGTTCCGGAGCCGTTTATCCGGATAAGATCGCCGACGGGTAATTATTGCCCGTCGGCATAAAACGTGATAGATGCACCCCAAAATATTCACATGGTAATCTACAAGGAGGCTAAGCGCAGATGAAGGTATTGAAAATTGCAGCGATCCCGGGAGACGGCATCGGCAAGGAGGTGCTTCCGGCCGGACAGCAGGTCCTCGATACTGCGGCCGAGGTTCATGGCGGGTATCGCTTTGACTATGATCATTTCAACTGGAGTTGCGGGTATTATCTGGAACACGGGATGATGATGCCCGAAAACGGACTCGACATCCTGCGGGAATATGACGCCATTTTCCTGGGTGCCGTGGGCTTTCCGGGCGTTCCGGATCATGTTTCCCTCTGGGGGCTGCTGCTGCCGATCCGCCGAGGGTTTCAGCAGTACGTTAATCTTCGGCCGGTCAAACTTCTGCCGGGGGTCAAAACACCGCTGGCGGGGAGAACCTCCGAAGACATCGATTTCCTGGTGGTGCGTGAAAATAACGAAGGTGAATACTCCAACATGGGCGGCCGGCTATACCAGGGCACCGCCCGGGAAGTGGTGGTCCAGAACACCGTATTTACCCGCTACGGCGTGGAAAGGGTTATCCGCTACGCTTTTGAACTGGCGCGCAAGGCCGGAAAAAAACGGGTGACTTCGGCCACCAAATCAAACGGCATCAATTTCAGCATGCCGTTTTGGGACGAAGTTTTTGATGCCGTTGCCAGGGAATATCCGGAACTGACGAGCGACAAATTTCATATTGACGCCCTTAGCGCCCGCTTTGTAACCAACCCCAAGCATTTCGGGGTGGTGGTGGGCAGCAACCTGTTCGGAGATATCCTGACCGATCTGGGAGCGGCCATTGCCGGCAGCATCGGTATTGCGCCCTCCGCCAATTTAAATCCGGAGGGAAATTATCCCTCCCTGTTTGAGCCGGTCCACGGTTCCGCCCCCGACATTGCCGGCAAAGGGATTGCCAACCCCATGGGGCAGATCTGGTGCGGGGCCATGATGCTGGATCATCTGGGTTATCCCGAGTCCGGCGAGCGGGTGATGAATGCCTTGGAAGCTGTCCTGAAGGAAGGGATGTCGACGCCGGACTTGGGCGGGAAAAGATCTACGGCAGAAGTCACCGCGGCCGTCTGTGAAAAAATTCGCAGGTTATCGTAAAGGCATGCATATGGAAAAATTAATTGCAGTCGTTACCGGAGGGACCCGGGGAATCGGACTGGGCATCGCCGAAGCCCTGCTCAAGCGCGGCGCGTCCGTGGCCATTACGTATCGAAGCGATGAAAAATCGGCCCGGAGGGCACGGCAGCAGCTCGAGGGTTTCATAGAATCGCCGCGGCAGCTGCTGCTTCTCAAGGGGGACGGGGGTGATGCGGCCATTGTTTCAGAACACTACCGGCAGGTATATGCGGCCTTGGGACCGGTGAACGTGCTGGTCAACAATGCCGGTATCATGCCGCAAAAATCATTCGACGCCATCACCTGCAAGGAGTGGGACGAAACCATCCGTATCAATTTAAGCAGTTCATTTTACTGGTGTTCGCAAGTCATTCCCGCCATGAAGACGGCAGGTTTCGGCCGCATCGTGAACATATCCTCTTTGGCGGCGCGCGGCGGCGGGGTGGTGGGCCCGCACTATGCTGCGTCCAAGGCGGGTATGCTGGGTCTGACCCGCTATGGCGCCCGGGAGTTGGGTCCCTTCGGAATTACGGTCAACGCCATCGCACCGGCATTTATCGAAGATGCCGGTATTTTTGCGGAGTGGTCCCGGAAGCAAAAAGCCGTCTTGAAGGAGAAGGTGCTTGTCGCACGCATCGGACAGGTGAACGATGTGGTTCGGGCCTTCGAATACCTGCTGGATGCCGACTTTGTTACCGGTGTCACGCTGGATGTGAATGGCGGAGCGTTTATGATATAGGAGATAAGGGGGTTAGACTGAACCCTGCAGTTGCATAAAAAAACATGTTTTTTACCCTGAGGGAAAGCCGATGATACCCCATCTCCCGCGTTGCCAAGGGTTCGCAGTAAAATACTACGGCTTCACCTTCTCCACAACATAGGTAACGGTTACCTTGTCTTTGGAACCGGGCGCCAGTTTTAAGGATGCCGGCGTCAATGCCAGATTAACGCTCAGGCTGCCGGATTTCGCAAGCGTATCCAAAAAAACTTTTTTAGTATAGATCGTCGAAATATCACTTAGTATTTTATTCTTGCCGATCACTTCAACGGACGGGGGTTCGAGTGTCGCCTGAACCAGAATCAACCCCGGCGCCAGCTTGCCGCTCCAGTCGACTTGAACGGGTAGACTTTTTTTAATGGTTGTATCCAGGATTACTTCTACGGTTTCCGGGTTCACTCTTTTCAAATTAACTCCGGGCGGCAGGGTAATGTTTTCCTTGGTGATGGTGAACGTATTGTTTCCGATAATGGCTTTTTTAAGGTCGATTCGAACCATCACCTGATCCGGGCGAATGGATTTAATCAGCGGTCCCGAACCGCTGACATTGAGAGTGACCGTATTTACGGATGTATCCAGTATTTCCATTTCCGGATCACGGTTCATGTAATCGATCGGGGTTTCCAGGCTGATAAGGGTTTCCAGACCCCTGGAAAAGCTGTACCAGATGCCCGTTACCAGCAGCAAAGAAAGGAGTGCTGCGATCGCCAGGTTCCGTTTTTGTTTTTGAGGATGCTGGATGGATGGCGATGTCGCGCCGACATGTTTAAGCAGGATATTTTCGAGTTTTTCCCTGCGGGTGATGGTTGCCATCTGCGAATTACTGAAGGCCAGGACGGTCCCCTTTTCTTCCGAAACCAGAATAATCAGTGCATCCGAAATTTCGGCAAGTCCCAGGGCGGCTCGATGGCGTGTTCCATAATGAGTGGGAATGTCGGTGCGGTGCGTCAGCGGCAGGATGGCGCCGACCTCCAGGATCCGATCCCCGTTTATAATGACGGCCCCGTCATGCACCGGATTGTCCGGCCAGAAAACACTCAGGATCATCTCTTTGGAAATCACCCCGTTCCAGGGCAGTCCATTCTGGACCTGTTCATTGATATCCTCCCGGCCGGGAAATACCAGCAGGGCTCCGATTTTTTTTCGCGCCAGTTCAAATGCGCTTTCGACAATGGTTTCAATGGGGGTGGGTGTTACTTTATGGGTAAATCCCCATAAGATCGATTTTAAATTTTTTACCTGAAGGACACGGCGGATCTCATTTCTGAAAACGACAATGATGATAATGGCGGCGACCGCCGTGATTCCCTGAATGGCCCAGCTGGTAATGATCAGACCCAGAGAAACCGCGGTCATCTGAAATAACCAAAGAAAGGCGAATCCAATGAGAATTCTCAGCGCCTGAGTCCCCCTCAGCAGAATGTACAGGCGGAAAATGATGTAGCTGTTAATCGCAATATCCACCAGATCCTGCCAGCGGATGATTCCTAATGGGGTTTCCATATTGAACTATTCCGTTACACTGAACCGCAGCACCGAAAAAACTTTCCCCTTCTGATCGGTTATTTCAACCCGCCAGGGGCCGATATCCGATTCGCGCAATTGAATGGTGCTGAATGTCGACCAGCGGGGAGTCTTGAGGGTCAATTTGATTTTGGTTATAAGCTTATCACGATAATACCAGTTATGGTATACAGGCATATTTTGAGATACCGGATCAAAAGCGGAAAAGCAGGACACTTGGCCGCCGGCAACCGTAAATACAATCGCGGGGTTCTGGGGCGACAGGTCTTTGACATTTTCACAAACAACGGCCGATACCAAAGCCGTTTCGGTCGGTGCGGCAGCGGCAGACAAAGCCCGGAGTGCCGATGGAAGCGGCTGAAAGGCCGGTTGGAAGATCAGACCGAATATCATCAGTGAGAAAATAGCCGTTCTCCGTTTCATTTTTTACGCTCCTTTAAGTGCTCCAGATAATCCCGGTCCGGCACCTTGTTAAAAATAGCGAAAAAGCCGCTGAAACACAAGCACAAAAAACGTGTTTAAATTTCTTCCTTGACAAGCTTAACCCTTTATTTTTATATTATTTACAAGTTGAACTGACAAATCAGTTCCAACTCTCGCCAAGCCGCTCCTAATAGTATTTGAACAAACCAGCATGTCGGTCGCATGCTTTAAATCGTAAACCGGCCCGGCCGCCCTGAATATTTAAAGGAGGTTTTAGATTGTATTGTCCGTAAAAAATGGGATTTGGAAAGTTGTTGAAACAATCAGACCCTACGCTATAAAAGGATTTACCCCTGATGTTGCAGCCTGACAGATCACTCCCGAAAAGAATTGCAGAAACAGAAGCACCTTCCGGCAAATGCGCCGGCATCACATCGAAAGCCGTAAAACTGCGGGTGTTGGGACTTTGTCTGGGGGCTTCCACCATTTCGCTGGTCCAACTGGAAGCCTGGCGCGGCCAGGCGGGCGATCAACAAGATACAGGACCAACGAGGCCCCGGATCGTCAAACAATCTTTTCATGTCCATGAAGGCAACCCCAAAGACACCTTTCTCTCCGTTATCCAAGGGCTGGATATCCGTTCATTTGATAAAGTCGTCGTTACCGGCCGCAGGTTCCGGAAGTTCGTAAATTTCACCACGATTGCAGAACCCGAAGCCGTTGAATATGCCTACCGGTACGTTCAGCCGGCGGGCGTCTCCTGCCCGGCAATCGTGTCGGCCGGGGGTGAAACCACCATGGTATATATACTGGATGGACAGGGCCGGATATCCAATGTCGTTACCGGCAACAAGTGCGCTTCCGGTACCGGCGAGTTTTTTCTGCAACAGCTTCGTAGAATGAACGTGTCTTTAGAAACGGCCGCGCAGTGGGCCGAAACCGAATCTCCGCACCATGTTTCCGGTCGCTGTTCGGTGTTTTGTAAATCGGACTGCACCCATGCCACTAACAAGGGCGTTCCCAAATCGAAAGTAACGGCCGGCCTGTGTAAGATGATGGCCAATAAAATTCTGGAGCTGCTGAAAAAGGTGGAGCTGCGCAATATTTTGATAACCGGCGGCACCGCCCGCAACCGGATGATGATTGCATATCTGCGGCAGGAAATTCCAAGCCTGATCGTGCCGCCGGAAGCTCCCTGCTTTGAGGCCCTGGGAGCGGCTTTGTGGGCTTTTGACAATGATGCCCGGCCCTTTCCGGCCGACGTTTCGGATCTGTTTTTATCCGAAATCCGGTCTTTCGACACCCTGGCGCCATTGAGTGTTTATGGGGATCAGGTGACGTTCAAAAAAATGGAAAGAGGGAATATCCAGACCGGCGATGATTGTGTTTTAGGCCTGGATGTCGGTTCCACCACAACCAAGGCGGTGCTGCTGCGAAAAACCGACAATGCCCTGCTGGCGTCGATCTATCTGCGCACCGACGGGGATCCGGTGGGCGCCGCCCGCAAATGTTACGCAAATATTTTAGATCAGGTCCGGCAACAGTCGGATCCATCCCGAATAACCGTATCCGGTCTGGGGGTATGCGGTTCCGGCCGCCAGATCGCCGGCCTGCATGCTTTAACGGACGGGGTCATCAACGAAATCATCGCCCACGCGACAGCCGCCGTGTATTTCGACCCGGAGGTCGACACAATTTTTGAAATCGGCGGGCAGGACGCCAAATACACCTATATTACCAACGCGGTTCCTTCGGATTATGCCATGAATGAAGCCTGTTCGGCCGGAACGGGATCATTCCTGGAAGAGTCGGCCTTTGAAACTCTTGGCGTTCGCATGGAAGATATTGCCGACATCGCCCTGAAAGGAAGCCGGCCGCCGAATTTCAACGACCAGTGCGCCGCATTTATCGCTTCCGATATCAAGAATGCCATCCATGAGGGCATCAAACACGAAGACATCGTGGCCGGACTGGTTTATTCCATCTGTATGAATTACACCAATCGGGTCAAAGGAAACCGCCCGGTGGGGACCAAGGTATTCATGCAGGGCGGTGTCTGCTACAACCGGGCCGTCCCCCTGGCCATGGCCGCCCTGGTGGGCAAACCGATTATCGTTCCGCCTGAACCGGGATTGATGGGCGCTTTCGGTGTCGCCCTTGAAGCAAAAAATCGAATCGAACTGGGTCTAAT
>Ga0209270_1001187_pt1 | contig 40088 bp, 35 predicted proteins | sample MTBAKSrepl1MetaG_FD_187456 | JGI IMG/M metagenome (GOLD analysis project Ga0209270, IMG submission 187456) | Enrichment culture microbial communities from Arthur Kill intertidal strait, New Jersey, USA, that are MTBE-degrading - MTBE-AKS1... | ecosystem: Environmental > Aquatic > Marine >... | reverse complement strand
GACTTTCACTGCTTCATCCAGCAGCCGACTTTTTTCTTGTTTGGTACTATCCCGATAACGCCCCCAGACTTTATGAATATATTTGCGTCGTTCACTAATTGTCATTGGATCCGTTTCTGCCATCGCCGCCTCGGTAACATTTTCATTTGACCTAACGATAGCATTTCAGTAACATTTTAGTTGAACTAATGCGTTTCCGTTGACGTTTGGTAAAAATCCTGCTATTATCAGATTAATTATGACCCCCACCATAAAAACGAATTGGCTGAAGCGATTTTTGCTCAGGCTCAAACACGAATCGCGCTGGTTGGCGCCTGGTACCGGGTATAAACGCTGGTTAGGTCTGACTGTCATTGGTGCGATGCTGCTTGGATTGAGCTTGGCGGTAGTGATCCTGGATTATTATCGCTCGACCACCAGCGAATTGCTCACTCCAATCCTGGCAGTTCTCTCTTTGCGGTTTCTGGACCGCCCGATTCGTTTTTTACTCTTTGGCGGGTTGGGTTTTATTTTGATTTTGGTTGGAATTTGGGGCGCCAACCGATCCCTGCTAAAACCCTTTGAAGTGGGTGGAAAGCCGGTCTGGGATACCCTGCAAAATTACCGTCAACGAGAAAAGGGGATCAAGGTTGTTGTGATCGGAGGGGGGCATGGTTTGGCAGCCCTTCTGCGGGGTATTAAAGCATATACTCACAATATTACTGCGATTGTGACCGTGGCTGATAATGGCGGCTCCTCCGGCGAATTGCGCCGTGATTTGGGAGTGTTGCCTCCCGGAGACATCCGCAACTGCCTGTCCGCTTTGAGCAGTGATGAAGCGCTGCTTTCCCAGGTGTTTCAATACCGTTTTCATTCGGGTGCCGGTTTGGAAGGGCACTCGCTTGGCAATCTTCTAATCACCGCCATGAGCGAGATCACCGGTAGCTTTGAAGAAGCAGTGGCAGAGTCCGGACGAGTGCTTGCAATTTATGGGCAAGTGCTGCCCTCTACCATTAACAATGTCAACCTGGTGGGAGAATTACAGGAAAACCCTGAAACTGATCCCATTATCGTGCATGGCGAATCAGAAATCACCGAGACTGCCGGCAGGGTGAACCGGGTTTGGCTGGAACCAGAGGGCGTCTTGGCCTATCCCCCCACGATCCAGGCGATATTGAATGCCGATTTGATTTTGATTGGACCAGGCAGCCTCTACACCAGTATTCTTCCGAATCTGTTGGTCAAAGATCTGACAGAAGCGATCCAGGCAAGCAAGGCAGAAACCTATTACGTTTGCAATGTGGCTACGCAGCGTGGAGAAACCGATGATTTTAATGCCTCGGACCATGTGGCTGTGCTCGAACAACACATACAAAAGCGCATTTTCAACCTGGTCCTCTGCAACCGGAATTTCAAAGGCGAGTTGGGTCATGACACGGATTGGGTGGTGGCAGACCAGGAGTTACACGAAAAATATCGGGTTTATGAAAGCGATCTGGTCGACGACCTCTATCCCTGGCGTCACAGCTCCAAAAAGCTGGCAAAAGCCATCATGAATCTTTATGAAGAGCGAACCGGTCCATTAAATTAACTATTGTTTATACACATTCGGAGGAAATTGCTCGAAATTTCGACTATAATACTCTATGGAATTGGAAAAAATTCTTAATCTAAGCACCTGCAACAGGTGAGATAAACTTTTCAAAAATACTTTGGAGGAACTAATGAAAACTCAAGTTGGTATTAACGGTTTTGGCCGTATCGGACGCCTTGTCTTAAAGGCGATTTTGGAACGTGCAGATGACACTTTGGAAGTGGTTGCTGTTAACGACCTGTTCGATGTCAAACAGAACGCTCATCTCTTCAAATATGACTCCACTTACGGAATCTTCCCTGGGGAGGTATCTGTAAATGAAGCCAACAACCTGGTCATCAACGGCGAGGAAATCAAGGTCTTCACCGAGAGAGATCCCGGCAATCTGCCTTGGGGTGATCTGGGTGTTGATATCGTGGTCGAAAGCACTGGCATTTTCACCACTGCAAAATCTGACCCTGAAAAAGGAAAAATCGGCGCTGATGCTCACATCCTTCGAGGTGGCGCAAAGAAAGTCATCATTTCTGCACCTGCCAAAGGCGAAGATGCTACCATTGTGTTGGGTGTCAATGAGGAATCCTATGATCCCGCTAAACACGCCATTGTCTCGAATGCTTCTTGTACCACTAACTGCCTGGCTCCTGCCGCCAAAGTTGTCAACGATCTATTCAAGATCAAATATGGCATGATGACGACCATCCACTCTTATACCAACGATCAGGTCATCCTGGATACCGGTCACAAGAAAGATATCCGCCGCTCCCGCGCTGCTGGTTTGAACATCATTCCGACCACAACTGGTGCTGCCAAGGCTGTTGCCCTGGTAATCCCCGACTTGAAGGGTAAGTTCGATGGTTATGCTCTACGCGTACCCACCCCAACCGTCTCGATCGTCGATTTTGTCGCCGAAGTTGAAAACCCTGTCACCCTCGAAGAACTCAATGCCGCTTTCAAAGCAGCCGCTAATGGTCCAATGAAGGGCATTCTGGGTTATTCCACTGGCGAATATGATCAGCCATTAGTCTCAAGTGACTACAAGGGCGATTCCCGCTCTTCCATCATCGACCTGGACAAGAACATGGTCATGGGTCATCTGGTCAAGGTTGTGACCTGGTACGACAACGAATGGGGCTACTCTTGCCGCACCGCCGATCTGGCGAAATACGTTGCCGAAAGACTTTAGTCCTTCTACTCGCTAAAACAGACACAGTGCGCATTGCTGAATCAAACAGTAAGGCGCACTGTTTTATAAGGAGATACTATGTTTAACAAAAAAATGGTTACCGACCTGGATGTTGAAGGCAAAAGAGTTATCGTTCGTGTCGATTTCAATGTGCCGATCAAGGACGGAAAAATTACGGATGACACCCGCATCACAGCAGCCCTGCCTACGATTAATTACTTGCTTGATCACGGTGCTTCTGTGATCCTGATGTCCCACCTGGGACGCCCCAAAACCAAAGAAGACCTGCAGTACAGTCTCAAACCGGTTGCTGAACACTTGGCTACGTTGGTCAGTGCACCTGTGAAATTTGCAGCAGATTGCCGCGGTGAAATTGCCCAGGCAGCCTCCGCCGAATTGAAACCAGGCGAGATTCTGGTCTTGGAAAACACACGCTTCTACCCGGAAGAAAGCAAAAACGGTTTGGAAATGTCCAAAGACCTGGCTTCGTTGGCAGACCTGTATGTAAACGACGCTTTTGGCTCTGCTCATCGTGCGCACAGCTCAACGGTTGGTATTGCTGATTATTTACCGGCTGCCGCAGGCTTCCTGATGGAAAAAGAGATCAAGTACCTGGGTAATGCCATTGCGGAACCCGTACGTCCCTTTGTGGCGATCCTTGGTGGTGCCAAGGTCAGTGACAAAATCGGTGTGATCAATAACCTGCTCAAAACTGCCGATAAGATCCTGATTGGTGGAGGAATGGCAAACACCTTCCTGAAAGCTCAGGGCTATGAAATGGCAGATTCCCTGGTGGAAGCTGAAGTTCTGGAGACTGCCAAAGATTTACTTTCACGTGCGAATGATAAGATTGTTTTGCCGATTGATATGGTCTTGGGCAATGCGTTTGATGCAGAAGCAGAGATGAAAACCATGGCCTTGGGTGATGTGCCAGCGGGTTGGCGCGTACTGGATATCGGTCCAATGACCGTGCAGCTCTTCAGTGACGTCATTATGGACGCCGGTACGGTGGTTTGGAATGGTCCAATGGGTGTCTTTGAGTTCCCACACTTTGCTCAGGGAACCTTTGGGGTTGCCAGGGCGGTGGCTAACAGCCAGGCTGTCAGCATTATCGGTGGTGGAGATTCCGTTTCCGCTATCAATCAGTCTGGGCTGAGTGATAAGATCACCCACATTTCCACTGGTGGCGGTGCCTCTCTGGAAATGTTGGAAGGTTTGGAATTGCCTGGACTGGCAGTTCTCAACGATAAGTAGTCACACTAAATGCTTAAAAAAAGCCGCTTCTGCAAGCGGCTTTTTACTTTTTGGTAGCAATTAATAAGTGATAAAATTTATAAAGTTACAACGTCCCTCAGAAGGTGGGGTTTGGGCTGGTAGATGAATAAAAAACGTTTCTTATTGTTTTTAATAATGATCCTGATTTCAAGCATTTTTCTTGGTGCTTGCAATTATTACACCCTGCCCACTGTTTCTGAAGAAGAATTAGCTATGCAAGTGGCTGGCACGCGCTCAGCGCTTTCCACACAGAGTGCGGTTGAAACGATGATGGTCCAATTGGATGAACTGAGGAATCAACCCACCTGCCCGGTCTGCCCAACTTGTCCTCCGCCAGTCACTCCGACTCCAATTGCGACAGAACCGCCAATGGAACAAGAGCCATCAATGATAACCATTACGCCCATTGGGGATCAAAATGATGCTAACTGCCTGAGGTTCGATTTTTTGGGTGATATCAACTACCCACCGGATGCGATCTTAAAGCCAAAAGAAAAATTCACCAAGACCTGGTGGGTGCGTAATAGTGGCACCTGTACCTGGACGCTGCAATTTGACCTGGTTCTTTCGGGTGGGGAAGCGTTCGGCTCCAAAGGTACAGCTGATTTCACGCAGGAAGTTCCTCCAGGCGAAACTGCGCAATTATCTGTGCCAGACCTGGTAGCACCTTCTACGGTGGGTACCTATTACAGTTACTGGCTGATCGCATCGCCGTATGGCAACCGATTTGGTTATGGTCCAAACCAACAATGGGGGTTGGGGATCAAGATTATCGTGATATACGACTAGAAATTGACCGCCTGAAAAGGCGGTTTTGTTATCCGGAATGGTAAACGTCATTATAGCTTTCTAATGGGCTCCAGCATGAGAAGCAAAGGTGAGAATAATTGTTAGAAAGCTTGTATTCGGAACTTTTGTATGCTCATCTTCGTCTATAGTAGAGAAGAAGTCCTTCGTTTAAAGGAGTTGTTAAAATGGACACTATTAAACCAATAAAAAGTAAGATATTTCCGTTTGTTGCCCTGTTCGTAGTGGCACTATTAGTTCTCTCTGCCTGTGTGCCACCCACCCCAACCGGTGACCCTATCGAGCAAGCAATGCAAACTTTGCAAGCCCAGGCAACACAGGATTATTACGCAACATCAATTGCCCAATTGTCGACTTTACAGGCGACTCAGTCGGGCACGATGGTACCTAATCCGACCAATATCAATCAACCTCCAACGGCAGCTGTCCCAACCGTTGCTGTAACGGTTCCTGCGAACACAGCAGTTCCTCCTACCGCCGTACCCCCAACGGCTGTACCCCCCACGGCAACGCCAATTCCCCCAACCCCAACACCTAAGCCCTGCCTTCAGATCACCTTTGTGAGCGACCTGAGCATTCCTGACGGAACCAAATTGAATGCTGGCAGCGCTTTTACCAAAGCCTGGCGGTTGCAGAATTCAGGTAGTTGTAAATGGGATACCGGTTTCGATATTATTTTTGTGAAAGGCAACCAACTTGGCGCGAATGCGGTCTATGACCTGCCCTATGAAGTTGCCCCTGGTCAGACCATCGACCTCAGTATCAACATGGTCGCCCCTTCGGTGAACGGCAAATACAGCTCCGAGTGGATGCTGAAAAGCAGCAACGGTGTCACTTTCGGTACAGGCAGCGACTCAAAAGGTCCTTTCTGGGTCAGAATGGAAAGCATCAACGGTCAGGGTGTCGCCTATAACTTCGCCGAGAGTGTCTGTTCAGCTACATGGACAAACAGTTTACGGAAAACCCTGAAATGCCCGGGCGATGAAAAAGATGTGAAAAACGGTTATGCTATTGCTAAAGCCAACCCGACCCGTGAGGACGGCGGTCTTGAGAACGAGATCGGTCTGATCACCCGCCCTGACGTGGAAGATGCTGGCTATATCCAGGGCATTTATCCTGCATTCACAGTGCAAGATGGCGATAAGTTCCGCGCAACCGTACAGTGTGAAGGCGGCAGCACCGGTTGTGACATCAAATTTGAGCTCTATTACACAATTGAAGGTCAGAAAGCGACCGGTTTGGGTCAGTGGCATGAAGTCTATGACAACAACTGGACGTTTGTCGAAGTGGATCTTTCATCACTAGCTGGCAAAAAGACTGTCTTTACCCTGGTCGTTTGGAATCAAGGTTCGTCTCAAAATAATCGTGGGTTATGGCTGAACCCAATTATTTATCGCACCAGGTAAGCTAGCTCCTACAAGTATTTTCAGAATGGAACGGTCGAGAGACCGTTCCTTCGTGTTAGAATAAATTCATCCAAAATAGTAGAGAGGAAGCTAATGATGAAGACCCGTAAACCAATGGTTGCTGGCAACTGGAAAATGAATAAGACTCTTGGCGAAGCCAATGAGCTGCTTGAAGCCTTAAAACCCGAATTAAAAGACATTGAAACTGTAGACCTGGTGGTCTGTACCCCTTATATTGATCTGCCCCTGGCTAAAGAGATTTTGGCGGAGAGCAATATCAAGGTTGGCGCACAAAACCTGCATTGGGAAGCCTCTGGAGCATACACTGGTGAAGTTTCAGCTTCGATGCTAAAGGATCTGTGTGATTATGTCATTATTGGTCACTCAGAACGTCGGGCTATGTTCGGCGAAACTGATGAAACAGTCAACAAGAAAGTGATCGCGGCTCTCGGTGTTGGTTTACAGCCTATCGTTTGTGTGGGCGAGACCCTGGAAGAGAATGAAGCCGGGCAAACTGAAGCAGTCGTAGACCGCATGGTGCGGGAAGGTCTGAAGGGTTTGAGCAATGAAGAAGCTGCCAAAATCGTAGTTGCCTATGAACCCGTTTGGGCAATTGGCACGGGTAAAACCGCCACCCCTGACCAGGCTAATGATGTACACAAGAATGTAGTTCGTCCGATTTTGCGTGAAATGTTTGGCAAAGAAGTTGGGAATGGCATGCGCATCCTTTACGGTGGTTCAGTCAAACCCAGTAATGCTGCCGAATTATTCGGTCAATCCGATATTGATGGCGGTCTGATTGGCGGTGCCAGCCTCAAGGCAGCCGATTTTGTTGGGATTGTCAAAGGCGCTCTCTGATCCTGTTGAAATGTTTGACGTTCAAAAGCCGCCCTTTCACGAGGGCGGTTTTTTATGGAACCGTCAGGTGTGTTTTGTACATAGGGATACGTTCCGATCGCACCGGTCTCCTGACCGCGTGCGCGATTTGACCGCAGGTCTCCCAGAACTGCAACCTACCGGAAGCATTGGATCTCGATCCCTTCTAACTCTCACTTGACTTAAATCCCCTAAATCTTATAATTGCCACATCGACTGAGAATGGGAAGAGTACGTCACACCGCCGTCGCAGAGAGGTTTCGTCGAGGCTGAAAGCGAAACCGACCGAGCCGTGACCGAAGTTCGCCCAGGAGTTGCGCGAGTGAACGTCTTTCGCCAGTAGTTCGCGCCGGAAGCCTCCGTTACAGGGCATCCTGAGTGGCTCATAAGAGCAAGAAGGGTGGTACCGCGGTTGACCCCGTCCCTTTACCGGGCGGGTTTTTTTGTACCTGCCGCCAAAATATCGAGGTGAAAATGATTGAACTTGAAACTCAACTTCAAAACGAACAGCAAGCTGCCCTGGAAAGTCTTGAGCAGATTGCCAGCCCGGAAGCGCTGGATGCCTGGAAGCAAACCTACCTTGGCAAGGCTTCCCTGGTGATGACCACCTATGGCAAGATGGGTTCGTTTTCCAAGGAAGAACGTCCCCTTATCGGGCGGGCGGTCAATACTGTTAAAGTGGCGCTTGAAGCTGCCCTTTCCGAAAAAGAGGTGTTGGTAAAGCAAGACGCACTCCTGAAGACCATGGAAAGTGAAAAACTGGATGTGACCCTCCCCGGTTACCCCGTGAAACGCGGCAGGCTGCACCCTGTCAATCTGACCATGCGCGAAATCTATCGTGTGTTTGGCGACATGGGTTTCCAGGTCTACAACTCCCCCGAAGTTGAGACCGATGATATGAATTTCACCTATCTCAATATTCCTCCATACCATCCTGCCCGGGATATGTGGGACACCTTCTACACTGAGAAGGAAGGCGTGGTGTTACGTACGCATACCTCCCCAGGTCAAATCCATGCCATGCGCGAGTACTTCCCCAATCCTGTTCGCGTAATCTTGCCTGGCGCGTGCATGCGCTACGAACAGCAGGATCAAAGCCATGAAATCGAATTTATGCAGTTCGAGTTGCTGGTGGTAGACAAAGGCATCACGTTTGCCAACCTGAAAGGGACCATGGATGACTTTACCAAGCGCATGTTTGGTCACGAAGCTAATACCCGCCTGCGTCCTTCGCACTTTCCCTTCACTGAACCCAGTGCCGAATTGGATATGAGCTGCATTTTCTGTGGTGGCCAAGGCTGCGGCGTTTGCCACGGCACCGGCTGGATTGAGCTCGGTGGTTGCGGTATGGTACATCCGCGAGTATTACAGAACGGCGGCTATGACCCCGAGATCTACAGTGGCTTTGCTGCTGGGGTCGGAATCGACCGCACAACCTTGCTGCGCTACCACATCGATGACATTCGCTATCTGCGTAATAACGATATTCGCTTCCTGGAACAGTTCTAAGCAGGAGAGGAAAAAATGAAAGCACCTTTAAGTTGGATCCAAGATTATATTGACCTGCAGGGCTTGAGCCTGGAAGAGATTGGCGAAACCCTGACCATGATTGGTCTGGAAGTGGAAGAAATCACCCTGGTGGGGCTGGAAAAACCCCAGGCTGCACGGCTGCGAAACAAGTATTCCGGTCTTTCCTGGCCGAAAGATAAGTTTGTAGTGGCAGAAGTGCTGGAAGTCCGGCAGCATCCCAATGCTGATAAACTGACCCTCTGCCAGGTTAATGACGGCAGCGCTGAGGTTACCGTCCTGACAGGGGCTCCGAATCTGTACCCCTTTGTTGGGCAAGGTCGCCTGGAGAAGACAATCAAAGTCGCCTATGCCCGTGAAGGCGCCCAACTTTATGATGGCCACCAGCCGGGGCAGGTTTTAACAAAACTCAAGAAAGCCACCATCCGCGGGATTGATTCCAGTTCAATGATTGCGTCAGAAAAAGAACTCGGCATTTCCGAGGAACATGAAGGCGTCATTTTCCTGGATGATGACGCGCCGGTGGGCATGCCCCTGGCAGATTACATGGGCGACGCGGTTTTTGAAGTTGCCATCCTGCCCAATATGGCTCGCGATGCTTCGGTACTGGGGATTGCCCGCGACCTTTCGGCTGCCTTTCAGCGCCCATTGAAGATGCCATTAGGGTCGCAGATCAGAGTTGGCGGCGAGATCGAAAAGAAAGTTGCCCTGCAAATCCGGGAACCGGAGCTCAACCCACGCTTCATGCTCGGATTGGTAGAAAACGTAAAGGCTGTACCGAGTCCTTATTGGGTGCGCAGGCGCCTGGCATTGGCGGGCATGCGCCCGATCGACGCCCTGGTGGATGCCACCAATTACACCATGCTTGAAACCGGACAGCCTCTTCATGCCTTTGATTATGATCTGTTGTCCAGCAGAGCCGCTGGAACACCGACCATCATTACCCGCAGGGCGGAAGATGGTGAGACCCTCACCACGCTGGATGGTGCTCAGCACAAGTTGACAACCGAAACTGAACTGGTGAGCGACACCAAAGGTCCTTTGAGCCTGGCTGGCGTGATGGGCGGAGAAGAATCGGGCATTAGCCACCGAACTAGCAGTGTCCTATTGGAATCGGCGAGTTGGAACTTCATCAATATCCGCAAAACCACCTCTCGCTTCCGAATCAACAGTGAAGCCTCCTATCGCTTCAGCCGTGATGTCCACCCGGCACTGGCTGAACAGGCTTTAAGCCTGTGCCTGAAGCGCATGCAAGACTGGGCAGGCGGAAGCATGGTACCGGGCGTGCTCGACCACTACCCGCTCAAACGCGAGGACACCCAAAACACACTGACTGAAGCTGATATGGAACGGCTGTTGGGTCTGCATATTCCGATCAATGATGCGAAATCAATCTTAGAGAGGCTCGGTTTCACCTGTGTACTCCAAAATGGGGAACTAACCGCTACCACTCCTTCGAATCGAACTGATGTCGAAAGCGGAATGGTTGGTAAGGCGAATCTGATTGAAGAAGTCAGCCGTATTTATGGCTACAACCGCATTCCAACAGAACGGCTGTCTGGTGAACTGCCTCCGCAATTGGGCGACCGAAGAGTCGGATTTGAAGAAAACGTGCGCGATACCTTGGTTTCAATCGGGCTTCAGGATACGCTCGCATATCGGCTGACCTCGGAACAACGTGAAAGCCGGATATTACCCGCTACGCAAGCCGAAAACGATCTGAAATATGTGCGCATAGCCAATCCGATTTCGCCTGAACGAACCGTTATGCGCCGCAGTGGGCTGGCAACCATGTTTGAACTGCTTGAACGGAATAACCGTAATGCCGACGGGCTGACCTATTTCGAAATTGGTCCGGTTTTCATTCCGGTTGAGGGGCAACAACTGCCCGACGAACCGCATCGCCTGACCATTGGAATGTGGGGCAAGAAACGTGAAACAGGTTGGTCGGGCGAGAAACCGGGTGACTTTGGCTTTTTCGACCTGAAAGGCGTGCTGGAGGCTTTGTTACAGGGGCTGCACCTTGAGGGCGTGCTCTACGATGCTTCCAGGGAAATTCCAACCTTCCACCCCGGCAAATCAGCCCGGTTAATGGCTGGCGAAACAGAAATTGGCGTGATGGGAGAAGTTCATCCATTGGTAAGGCAGAACTATGACTTTGCCGAAGGTCCGGTGCTGGCCGCTGAGCTTTATCTGGACCAAATGATGACGCTGGTGGACAAGGGCTTCAAAGTCAATTCCATTTCGAACTTCCCGGCGATGGTAGAGGATATAGCCTTGATCGTGGATGAGGAAATCCCTGCCAGTCGTGTTGAAGAACTGATCTGGAGAGCTGGCGGCACGCTTTTGAAAGGTGTCTCACTGTTTGACCTATTCCGCGGTGAGAAGATTGGTGCGCTTAAGAAGAGCCTCGCCTATCAACTGACCTACCAGGCCTTTGACCGCACATTAAGTGTGGCTGATGCCGCTGCGATTCGTAAGAAGATTGTCAAGACACTGTCTTATGAAGTTGGAGCCGTTTTACGGGATTCTTAGGATAGCTTATGAAAACTGTATTGCTCTTTACTCGTAATGGACTAGGTGAAGCACCTGAAGGTCTTCAGCAAATTCTGGTGGTTAAATATCTGAGTTTGCTTGCCCAGGAAGCCGAAAAACCCAACCAGATACTGTTCTACACTGAAGGCGTCAAGCTGGTGTGCGAAGGCTCGCCAGTGCTGGGCTGGCTGCGAAACCTCGAAGAAGCTGGTGTCACGCTCATTATTTGCTCAACGTGCCTGGATTATTTTGGTTTGATGGATAAGGTGCAGGTGGGGAGAATTGGCGGGATGCCAGATATTCTCAAGGCTTTGCAAGAGGCGGAAAAGGTAGTTAGTCTCTGAAATTGAGAAAGCGAGAGATCATGAAGCAGTACCGGGTAATTTTCCATGTTAGTGAAGAGAATATCGACAAAGTAACATTTGCTCTCAATAACATTCTCAACCTACTCAACGATTTGGGTAGTGAAAATATAGATATTGAACTATTGGTCAACGGTCCAGCGGTAAAAGCTTTCAAATCTGAAGGCAATGAAATATCAGAGCTGATAAGACAGGTACTTGAAAAACCTGTTGACTTGGCGCTATGTAACAACGCGATGAAAAAATTCAATCTCAGCCTTGAGGATATGCTCAATGAAGCCAGGGTAGTACCATCTGGTGTTGGCGAACTCGTGCGAAAACAGGCTGAAGGCTGGGCGTATATCCGACCTTAGCCTACATTTTCTTTCATTGTCTCCTCCCACTCACTTGTGTCAGGAGACTTGAGCAAACGCTACCAAACCCGCTGCAAATCCGGGTTATCGGTAGCCGTGCGACCCTCTTTTGCCATATCAACCCAATCATTGTGCACCTTCACCCGCACAACATCGGCGGTGAAATCAGTATTGGTGGCTCCGCAGTTGTTAAACAACGAAGAACCGACCGCATAGATATCCACAGGCACCTGGAGCTTTTCAAATTTTTCAATCTTGTCCACATTAAAGCCGCCGGAAACAACGATTTTTACGTTTTGGCAATATTGCCTGGCAAGTTCACGGTCTTTTTCTGGCAGGTCCCATGAAAGGTAAGCAGCATTCAAGGCATTTCGCACCTGGAAGACAAGCCGGGCATTGACGCCAAGGTCGAGGGCAGGGTCGCCCAGTGGTTCTACGGAAACATCCCGCATACTGCCAGAGGTGTCCAGCCGGACACCAAAGAGGCGGTATCGTTGGGCTTCTTCAGTTTTTCCTTGTTTGGTCAAGGAATAATATTCGTCAAACATGGCTTTACAGACTTGCAAAGACACCCCGACGCAGTCGTTAGTGAAGTCCACCAGCGCTATGCGGGAAATTTCAGCAGGCAATACGCGCGAGAACGCCAAGGTCGCTTCAGCGGTATCACCAAGGAAACTGGCGATACCAGAATGCGAAATTGTTCCGCCGCCAAATCCACCCCACCAGTCGCCCTGGGCATCTGTTGAGACAAAGGTGCCGGTGTGTTCAGCAAAATCCAGGTTATAGCGCTGGATAGCCATCAGGTAAGCATAGCCGTCGGCAGCCTGGACTTCGTGCACATCGAAACGAGCCGGAAAGAACATCAGCGGTTTGCCGTTGGCTGCCACCTGGGTGTTGTAGACATTGGTGGCGATTCGGCTGGCTCGTGCCAATATCCCCAGGGTAGAGGTCTCGAGAATCGCAAAGTCACGATAGCGACCGCGAACACGCATTACGGGTTGGACATTGAGGGGGTTGCCGTTGTAATGAACAACGTCGCCATCCTGCACTGCCCAAACCTGCAGTTTATCAGCGGTGTTGACAAACTCACCGTTGTTAAAATAGCCGGTTGCATGCTGGAGCATGGTCAGCGCTTTATCGATGCCAACAACGATTGTTTTTCCAGGTCGGCGGGTGAACCATTGCATTTCAACCTCGATGTCACCCGTCACAATCTCATCTGTTGAAATGACTTTTGGTAGGCGATGATTTTGCCCTTCGAACACATAACCCTGTTCCGTGAGCCTCTGGAGCATGGTCGCGATGTTGACAAAATACTTATCGGCGTACCAACCTTTACGCATCCGATCAATATCCAGCTTAAAGGTTTGGTCGTCCAGTCTTTTTCCATTAAATAAACTCATCGCAACTCATTTCTCTGATACTTTTCTAACCACTTTATTACTTCACCTGTGGATTAAAAAAGTGATTCGTGCGGGTTCTTTTCGTCCAGTTTTGCCAAAGCATAAGAGGCGGCAGCAGCCACCAGGAAAAGCAAAGCGCACACCAAGATCATTCCAATGCCGCTGACACCTGATGGGATGATGGCAGCGGTCGAACCCAACACCACACCGATGATCAGGTGATACATGAAGGCATAGTGCTTCGTGAACAGCCAGTTGACGAACTTGGCGAATAAGAAAATCACCAACACCACGCCCAAAATCAAGGGGATGATCACACCCATCTGGAGGCTCTTGATACCATTCGCCATCGGCTGATACAGACCCATGTAGATCAGGAAGTTGGAGGGGCTCAACCCCGGTACAACCAAACCCAGACCCGTGAGCGCGCCGCTGAGCAGCCAGGCAAAGAAACTTGGCTCCACCTGTACCGTCCGAATGGTCTCCATCCATCGCATCAGGAAGAATACGACAACCGCCACCAGCACCAGCATCACCCAATGCCACTGCTTTCGCCCTTCTTTTCCGGCTGTTTTAACCAGAGAAGGGAGCGTGCCGGCAATAAAACCGATGAAAAGCCATGTAAATTGAGCGGCATAGTTTTCAAATGCAAAGTCAATGACTGCTGAAAACGCGACCACACCCAACACGCCGCCAACTCCGACAGGCAGGAAAAAGCGCAAATGCTCAAGGAATTTGTGGCGGATGTTCGCCAGCCAGCGCACCAGGGGTTCATAAATCCCGAAGACTACCATCATCACACCACCCGACAAACCGGGAGTAATGGCGCCAATGCCAGCCAGAAAACCCTTAAAAAAGCGTACTAGCCAACCAACCAGTGGGTTGCCGGAGGGTTGGATGGGGGCTGGTTCAACGGGTGTGTTCGTAATCTCATCTACTTTAATATCTGAAGTCATATTTTCTCTTTCTATTCGATCTCCAGACCATTCTACAACAAAGTGCGATTTCATAAGAGATTTAGAGAACGTCTCCTAAGGAAACATTGACGTGAAAATTGCACAAACCATCTGATAACTGGATAATTGAAAGAGTAATAAAGAGCTTTACGGTGTCAGTTCGCCTTCACCGGGACTATTTCGGATTTGACCTTCCAGGTAATCCAGCCAATGCAAGGTTGCACGGTCGCGGTAGAGGCGATAGGAATGGACAATCAGATCATCCATCGCCTGTGCGTTTACGGCAGGCAAATCGCTGACCAGGTGGTCATACCAACCCTGGCAAACCTGGCGCTGTTTTTGAACCAGTTCCAGTGCCTGATCCTGACCAAACCTCCTGGCAATGATCAGCTTTCCCAAAAAAATCAGGCGAATATCCCGGGCTTTACGGACTGGTGTAGAAATCCACTCCAATAACGATTCCTTCCCCTGGTCTGTTAATTGAAACACAATTCTGGGGATTGCCCCTTCTTCTTGTGGGAGGTGAATCTGCTCTATAAAACCGCTGTCTTCAAGCCGTTCTAATTTGGAATAGAACAAAGCCTGCTTGATATTCCAGATTTTGGAAATGCCTGGCATTTCATTAATACGATGATGGAGCTCGTAACCATGCAGAGGTTGCTCGTTGAGTAATGCCAGGATGACATTTTCCATCGATATGGGTGTGGCTCGGCGTGGCATGGTTAACCTGGCTTTTCTATGAGGATGGTCTCATCCGTTTTGTTGGGCACGGAACAGAGGAAGACGAAATCCTCTTCACCCAGGGTGGTGTAACTGTGAGGCACATTGGCAGGGATGAAAACTACATCACCGGTCTGAACTTCATGAGGGACATCGTCGATCACAACAAGTGCTTTGCCTTTCAGGACGTATTGTTCGTGCTCCACCAGGTTGATATGCAGAGGCATTGAGCCGCCTGAGCGGATCGTGAACTTTCGCAAGGCAAAATTGGGTGCTTCCTGGCTGGAGATCAGAACTGCTTTTGAGGCTCCTATACCAACTGGCAAAGGCTCGTTGGCTACTTCGTGACTGTGTTTGACGGACATTTTCACCTCCATACTCTGCCTTAATCTTATCGCAAAATCCCATGTATCGCAGAAAACGGGAAGCAATGTAAAATAGGGAGCATGAAATCAAAATTGCGAACAAGTGAGGCTGCAAAGTCCTCACACCATCAAGACAATCAAAAACCCGTTAAGGTACAACCTGGGAAAGAGGTTGCTGTAAACAAGACCCGGAAGAAAGCGTTTTGGCAAGAAGCACTTGACTATCTGATGTGCGTTTTGGGCGGAATTATCTATTCTGTCGGGATTAACTTGCTCATTCTGCCTTTTGGGCTTTACATTGGCAATCTGACCGGTATTGCCAAGATCATCCTCGAACTACTTCAGAACATGATCCCTGGTTTGCACGATGCCACTGGTTTGATCTTGCTGGCACTAAATATTCCATTGCTGGTCATTGCCTTCAGTTCCATTAACCGCAAATTCTTCCTGAAGACTATTGTTACCGTCATCACTGTCAGCGCCGTGATGACATTCATACCAGTAAAAGCCATTATCCCTGGTTTGGATGACCTGCTTACGCTGTCGATCCTGGGAGGGCTCTTCTGCGGCTTTGGCGTTGGGCTCAGCCTGAGAGCAGGGGGCTCGTCCGGTGGTGTGGATATTTTAGGCGTCCTGATCACGCTCAAAAAACCGGATTTCAGCGTTGGCAGGGTCAGCCTGTTGATCAGCCTGATTGTCTATGCTTATGTGTTGTTCACCAGACCACCTGTTATCGTGATTTATTCGATTATTTTTACGATGATATTCAGCTTGACAGTTGACCGGGTTCACTACCAGAATGTCAAGATCAGCGTGATGGTGATCAGCAAAAACAAGGAAATATTGCAGTACATTATTGATGAAACCCACCGCAGCGCAACCTATTGGCAGGGGCAGGGAGCTTATTCAGGAAGCGAGTTCCTGGTGATCAATACGGTCGTTTCCAAGTATGAACTACTGCGCTTGCGTCGGGGGATCATCGAGCTCGACCCTCAGGTGTTTATTGTGGAAAACAACTCCGTCAACGTCACCGGCTACTTCCCGTCGCATTTCTTTTAATAAATGCTTTGGTTTCACAGCTTATAGACGCTAGCACGATCACTTAAGCCCTCTCCGTGATCGGCGAGGCAGCCGGCACGATCACTTAAGCCCTCTCCGTGATCGGCGAGGCAGCCGACACGATCACTTAAGCCCTCCCTTTCAGGGGGAGGGTCCGTAAGCGAAGCGCAACGGGGGTGAGGGTGGTTTGGTTGTCTGAATCCATTCCATTTGGAAAATTGGGGCTTGCTCCTCCCGCAACTACAGGACGGCATCGCAGCCATCCCGTTCGCTTGATTGAAGACCTGACGGTCAAAACCCGTGCTCGACGAGGACACCGGCACCTTGAGTTAAGCCCTCCCTTTCAGGGGGAGGGTCCGTAAGCGAAGCGCAACGGGGGTGAGGGTGGTTTGGTTGTCTGAATCCATTCCATTTGGAAAATTGGGGCTTGCTCCTCCCGTAAATACGGGACGGCATGGCAGCCGTCCCGTACGCTTGATTAGATACCTGACGGTCAAAACCCGTGCTCGACGAGGACACCGGCACCTTGAGTTAAGCCCTCCCTTTCAGGGGGAGGGTCCGTAAGCGAAGCGCAACGGGGGTGAGGGTGGTTTGGTTGTCTGAATCCATTCCATTTGGAAAATTGGGGCTTGCTCCTCCCGCAAATATCGGTAGCCGTCCCCTACAGTTACAAGGCCGTGACGCAGCCGACACGATCACTTAAGCCCTCCCTTTCAGGGGGAGGGTCCGTAAGCGAAGCGCAACGGGGGTGAGGGTGGTTTGGTTGTCTGAATCCATTCCATATGGAAAATTGGGGCTTGCTCCTCCCGTAAATACGGGACGGCAGTGCACCTAACCCTTGGATCTTGCCTCACAATATCTTTCGACTCAAGACTTCTTCCAGCAGTCTCCAGGCTTCGATGTCCATATCATTTGTCAGGTAAGGCTCGAAGCCAAAATTCAGATACATATTGACCGCCTGATAGCTGGTGGTCTGGGAGGTCAAATAAGCCGAATCATGATATTTAGCCAATACCTGCATGGCTTTGGCAAGGAGCGGTTTGGATAATTTTTTCCCCTGGTATTCAGGCACCACAGCCACCCAATGGATCCGACCACGAACTTGTTTCTCCCCTTCCAGGGTCCCATACCAGGCTGTGGTTGTGCCAATAACTTCACCAGCACTATTTTCAATGAATAGACACCGATGTGTCATTTCGTCGAGAAAAGGTCCAAATTCGTTTTCAAAACGGGCAAGTGCTGCGCCTTCGTTATCGAATTCATTAACTGAGGTTTCAACCCTCGCCCAGAGGGTCTCGTCGCCTTTTTCAAAAAAACGGATCGCAAACCCGTCTGGCAGGGCAAATTTCGGAAGGGCGGTTAAATCTGCCCGCTTCATTTTCAGTGGAATTCTTTTCATAATGAACCTCAATTTGTCGAAAATGAACGAAAATGCATCAACCAAACTGGAAGAGTAGATCCATATCGGATAGATTGTACAATAAATACCGAAAAATTTTGTCTTGTAAGCCAGATCCGGGGAAAAAATCGACAAAACAGAAAGGGATTGCTGGGATTTGTCAAAATCAATTCAGCAAAAAAAAAGACTGGTAAAATACAGTATCTTTTAGCGTAATCTATCTTCGTGCGCGCATTACTTTTCAAGACCAATTCACTCCACCAGGAGCATTAGCCTATGAGTCAAAGCACTAAGAATTCCAGTTCACCACCCAAGTTCCGATTATCTGCAATTTTTGATGCTTTGATGCCGGTCTTTGCCACTGTTGCGGCCTTGTTGGTTGGTGCGATTTTCTTACTCCTCTTAGGTGCAAACCCGTTAACCGCCTATTCTGCCTTGATCGACGGAGCATTTGGCAGTTTCAATGCTTTTGCTGAAACCCTCGTCAAATCTATCCCGTTACTTCTGATCGGCTTGGGCACCTGTATTGCCTACCGAGGTAGTGTCACCAACATCGGAGGCGAAGGTCAGATGATCGTCGGCGCTTTGCTTTCCACCTGGATCGGGCTGTCTTTTACCAATTTGCCTGGCTGGTTGATGATCATCATCGCCATGCTGGCAGGAAGCCTGGGTGGCGCGATTTGGGGTGGCTTGCCTGGCGTCTTGAAGGCTTATTTCAATGTCAATGAAATTTTAAGTACGGTCATGATGAATGCCATTGCGGTTCAAATCATGAACTACATGTTACGTGGTCCAATGATCGACCCTGTGCAGGCTCAAGCTTCCTCGCAGATCCCGCAAACAGCCCGACTGGAAGTCGCCTATCGTCTTCCGCGCTTAGCCCCCACCCGCCTGCATATTGGTTTGCTGATTGCCATCCTTCTGGCTGTGGCCGTGTATATCCTGCTTTGGCGTACTACCCTGGGCTACCGCATTCGCGCTGTTGGGCAAAACCAGGCTGCTTCCAAATATGGTGGAATCGATGTAAAGAAACACATCGTCCTGGCACTGCTCCTCAGTGGTGCCTTTGCCGGTTTGGCTGGGATGATGCAGGTTTATGGTGTAAATTACCGCATGATCACCGATGGTTCCTCCACCGGTTTCACTGGCAACGCTGGGTTTAATGGGATCGTGGCAGCCTTATTTGGGCAGCTGCATCCCATCATCACCATCCCTGCTTCAATTTTGTTTGGCGGTCTGCTGGTGGGTGCCAATGCCATGCAGCGTGTTGTCCAGGTTCCTTCAGCCTTGATCACCGGGTTGAATGGATTAGTGGTAGTTTTTGTGGTTAGCAGCGAGTACTTCAGAAAACGTAACCAACGCAGGCGCATGGCTGCAATGGAAGCTGACCACGATAATGCACCACCAGATCATCCTGGAGAAAATCTTGAGGAGGTGCCAGCATGATTTCTGACCTCTTCACTGCAACAGTCCTTATCGGTATTATTTCCTCTGGTATCCGCCTGGCAACCCCTTACCTTTTTGCCGGAATTGGCGAGATGTTTGGTCAACGCAGTGGTGTGCTCAACCTCGGCGTTGAGGGGCAAATGCTTTTAGGTGCCTTCACTGCTTACTTTGTCGTTTTGAGGACAGGCAACCTCTTTTTGGCGGTCCTGGCGGCGATTGCTGTTGGTGCCCTGATGGGTTTGGCAATGGGTTTTGTGACCATCCGCCTGCAGGCTACCCAGGGAATTGCTGGCATCGGCTTCTACCTGTTTGGCATGGGGATGAGCAACCTGCTTTTCCAAAAACTGATTGGTGTGGTCGAAAACATCAACGGTTTCCCGATCCTCAAAATCCCTTTGCTGGGTGATATCCCGGTTATCGGTGAGATTTTCTTCCAGCAGAACCTACTCGTCTACCTGGCATTTTTATTGATTCCAGTCGCCTGGTTTATTCTGAATAAAACCACTCTGGGTCTCAAAATTCGGGCTGTGGGTGAGAATCCGGAAGCAGCTGATTCTTTGGGAGTCAGTGTGGTGCGGGTTCGTTATTTCACTGTGGTTTTAGGCGGCATCCTCTCCAGCATTGCCGGGGCTTCGCTCTCTGTGGCGCTGCTCAATGTTTTTCAACAAAACATGACCGCCGGTCAAGGCTTCATCGCAGTTGCCCTGGTTTACTTTGGCAGTTGGCGACCGTTTGGCATCCTGGCTGGAGCCTTGCTGTTCAGCATGGTCAACGCGCTTCAATTATGGATCCAGGTGCTGGGCATTCCGATCCCCTCTGAACTGGCTGTCATGATGCCCTACATCCTGACAATTGTCGTGCTCGCGTTATCACTTTCTAAAGGCAAAGGTCCTTCCGCTTTAACAAAAGCGTTCGAGCGGGAGGGTTAAAAATTTACCCCGGTAAAACCGGAGAAAAAAGGAGAAATATGAAGAATCTTTACAAGGTACTGTCCGTTCTGTTAGTTTTAGGACTGGTTTTGGCTGGCTGTACCCCAGCAGAACCAGAAACCAGCGAGCCTGTCGTTGAGGATAAGCCGTTGCGAATCGCTATCGTGACACCAAGCAACATCAATGACCTGGCTTTCTCACAAAGTATTTCAGATGCCATGATCACTCTCAAAGCTGAGATGGGCGATAAACTGCAATACGATTACTCAGAAAATATGTTTGTTGTCGACGACGCAGCCGCAGCTATTCGTGACTATGCCCAGAAGGGCTACGATATCGTGATTGCCCACGGCTCCCAATACGGTTCTTCTCTGCAAGAAATTGCACCGGACTTCCCCGAAACCGTCTTTGCCTGGGGCACCACGGTCGACACCTTTGGTCAGCCCAACATCCACGCTTACGAAGCAGCATCCGACCAGGGTGGCTTCGTTAACGGCGTTATGGCAGCCATGCTGACCAAGACCAAGGTCATAGGTGTGGTTGGACCGATCGAGACCGGCGATGCCAAGCTCTATATCGACGGCTTTGTGGCTGGTGTGCATTCAGTTGACCCAACCATTGACGTGCGTGTGACCTATATTGGTTCGTTCTCGGATGTCGCTCTGGCGTCTGAAGCTGCCACCACGCACCTTTCCGCTGGTGCAGATGTGTTGACTGGCTCGGCTCAGATGGTGATTGGTGCCATCGGTAAAGCCCAGGAAGCTGGAGCTTACTGGTTCGGTACTCAGGCTGATCAGACCTCATTCGCTCCGGATGTCGTGGTTGCCAGCCAGGTTTACCACTGGGAAGTGATCTTTAGAGAAATCTTTGCCCTCCGTGGCGAAGGCGTCCTGGGTGGCAAGACATTCTCAGCCAACCTCAAGAACGGCGGTCAGGTGATCAAAATCAATGAAGGATTGAATCTTGACCAGGCTGTTTTAGATAAGGCGAACGAGACCATCCAGGGCATCATCGACGGAACGGTCACTATTCCTTAAAAATTACCAATCTTACTGATACTCTGGATGGAAACCCATCCAGAGTATCTCTGGGAGTTGCCATGCAAAGAAAAGCCATTGAAACCGTGCGAACACCTTTTGAAACGCTTGAAATGCGGGATATCACCAAACGTTTTCCTGGGGTTTTAGCGAATGATCATGTCGATTTCGATGTGGTCAGCGGTGAGGTGCATGCGCTTTTAGGTGAAAATGGTGCCGGCAAGAGCACCCTGATGAAGGTTCTGTATGGAATGTACAGACCAGACGAAGGGAAAATCTTCCTTAATGGCAATGAAATTTCGATAGCCACTCCGACGGCAGCCATTAATCATGGCATCGGCATGATCCATCAGCATTTTATGCTGGTACCCACCTTGAGTGTGGCAGAAAACGTGGCATTAGGGCTTCGCAGTAGCAAAGGTCCACTGACCGACCTGGATGTTGTCTCGGATCGGATCATTGAACTTGGCAATGCCTATAATCTGAAGATCAACCCCTCAACCATGATTTGGCAGCTCTCGGTCGGGCAGCAACAACGCGTGGAAATCATCAAAGCACTCTACCGGGGGGCATCCCTCTTGCTTCTGGACGAACCTACCGCGGTTCTGACTCCCCAGGAAGTGGATGAGCTATTCCTGATCATGCGTCAGATGACCAAAGACGGCTATGGGCTGGTTTTTATTTCACACAAATTGCACGAGGTGGTTGAAATCAGTGACCGCATTACTGTTTTGAGAGATGGTAAAAAAATTGGTACCCAGCCAACCTGTAATGTCACGACACAAGCATTAGCAAACTGGATGGTCGGACGCGAAATCACCTTTATCACCAGCAATGATACTGTTGAAAAAGGAGAATGCCGGATTGAACTTCGAGGCGCTTGTTGTGGGAGCGACCGCGGCACGGAAGGTTTATGTGACGTTGATTTGAAGATCCATTCCGGAGAGATCGTTGGGCTGGCTGGTGTATCGGGCAATGGTCAGTTGGAATTGGCAGAAGCAATCACCGGGCTGCGACCTTTGCAGTCTGGGAAGGTGTTCCTGGATGGCGAAGATATCACGGGTTTTTCTCCAGGTAGGATCACCGAAAAAGGATTGGCGTATGTGCCTGAAGAACGCATGAAAGACGGCATGATCCGCAATTTCAACATCTCTGAAAACCTGGTTTTGCGTGAACATCATCGTTGGCCGTTCTCTAAAAAAGGCTTTTTACGCATGCCATATATCTATGAGCACAGCGATAAACTCATTAAACAATACCGCATCAAGACACCCTCACGAGCGACACTGGCGAAGAACCTCTCTGGTGGAAATATTCAGAAAGTGCTGCTTGCGCGGGAACTATCACGTTCTCCTCGTGCCATTGTGGCAGCGCAACCCACCCGCGGGCTGGACATCGGTGCCAGTGAATACGTGCATGAACAATTGCTTGACCAGCGAAAAAAGGGCACTGCCATCCTTTTGATCTCGGAAGATTTGGACGAGATTTTGGCGCTTGCAGATCGGATCGCAGTAATCTATGAGGGTAAAATCATGGACGTTTTACCCCGTGAGACTGCTGTAAAAGAAGATCTGGGTTTGCTCATGGCAGGGGTTCATCCCGGCGAAGAACTCGTAGCCGAAAACTGTCCATAATCCTCCCAATAGTTATACAATTATTGTAGCCACTTGAATATATTGCATAAAATAATTCCATGAGCAAGCAACGTGGATTTTCTGCAGGTTCATTGGCTAGGCGAGGAGCTCTGCTCGTTGTGGGGCTACTGGTCATTCTATCCATGCTAACAACGGCCTTGGCAGCACCTGCTGCCCAGGAACCACCGCCTGTCACTGCCTCAGCTGCAGAAGCCGATGCTCTTTGGCAGGCTTACCAGACACGTTTTGAACAAGAGCGGACCTTGTTTGCTGATGATCCGCTTGCAAACTTGTTTGAACCAGTTCTGGACACAGCCTTCATCAGCCCGGATGGCAAGACTGGTGTGCTGTGGCTGGCTTTAAAAGATTCCACTGGAAGGATCCTGGCAACCGAACCAGGCGTTGTTTTTGCACTTCGACAGGCTGATGGCTGGCAAATTGTTTTCTCATCCGATAAGGAATGGGAGCAGATTAAAGCGAGCCTGCCTGCAGAATTCCTGCCAGCTGATTTTCAACCCGCTCCTAACAACACTCCTGAAAATGCTCCAGACCAGGCTGATACCAACTACCTGTCAGGCTATTACTTGCCATACGTAGCAGGCACTTCTCACCGTTTAGAAGGGTCGATCCTGCATTTTCATGACTATCCTCCTCTTGGGTATCCAAGTTGTAATATTACCTACTGCCGTTACGTATATGATTTCACAGATGTAGGTCACTTCCCTCTGGTTGCTTCCAAGGCAGGGGTCGTGGTTGACTCTTGGGATGGCTGCTTTGATGGCAACACCAGCTGTACAAATTACATCATTCTGCAGGATACGGTTGGCGGTGCCTACCAGATTTACCTGCACCTGGCCTACAATACCATCCCCAATTACCTCACCAATGGCACTTTCGTTGACCGGGGCAAATACATTGGCGATACCGACGACACCGGCTACAGTACCTCGGAGCATGTCCATTTTATGATCGTGACTAGTTGGTGGTATGGGGCTGGTGGCTATCCCTGGGGAGCTTCAGTGGACATGCGCTTTGTAGATGTGACCCTCAATGGTGGTATTCCCCGCACTTGTTACGAGGTCACAAATCTTCCAATATACGACGGAGCAACTCAATGTATTGGCAACCCCTCGGTACCCTTCAGTCCGCTGAATGATTGGTTTGTCTCAGGCAATGTAGGGGCTTCACCGCCCTCAGGCAATCTCACACGCCCGGCTGCAGGTGCGGTTGTTGCCCCTGGCACGAACCCCTTGATGGACGTGACCGCTCAAACCAGCGACGATGTGCGGGTCGTAAAGGCTGTGTTGATTGTTAAAGCTTTTGGAAAATGGAGAGAAGTTGGTCCGCGTGTTACCACACCCATCTCCCCTGGTGTCTTCGATTGGGATGTCAATATTTGCTCAGCCGGCGACTTGAATGGGCCGGTGGAAGTGGCGTTGAAACTCTGGGATTACGAGGGCAATGTAACCACCATGCTCTCGCCTCGCACGATCACCGTGGACGATGCCTGCCCGTATGGAATGTCACTCCCCTTGATAATTTCGAATTAAGACCTTCTGAAAACCAAAACTACCCAATCCTGCTCGGTAAGCGTATCGATCAGGCTCAAGCCAACGTTGGCAGCTGCCCGGATGACACTTTCAGCCTGGGTGTCCAGTATCCCGCCCAAAATCAGGATGCCATCAGGTGCAATCGTGTCAGCCAGACCAGACCCAAGCATATTAACGAGGATGTGAGCAAGAATATTCGCTAAAACGACTGGCGCTTGCGTTAACTCATCGACACGAGCAAGAATATCAGAGTGCGTGCCGACCTCGAAGAGGATCCTGCCATCCATGTCGTTCAAAGCGGCGTTGCGCTCACAGGAGGGGATCGCGATGGGGTCATAATCGACACCCAGCACACGCTCAGCCCCCAACCGGACAGCGGCGATGGAAAGAATGCCACTGCCACAGCCGATATCAAGAACGTTTTTCCCTTGGCAGCCGTGTTTTTCCAGGGCGATCAGGCAAAGTTGGGTGGAGGGGTGTGTGCCAGTGCCAAAAGCCATATCCGGCGAGATGATGATGGGCAGTTTGCCAGCCGCAATTGCCGGATCGACCCAGGCAGGCAATACGATCAGGTTTTCACCCAACTCGAGCGGCTGATAGCGTTCTTTCCAGGAATCCATCCAATTTTGATCTGCTATAACCTGGTACTGTAGTTGACCCAAAGGTGCAATTTGCCCGAGGTGCCAGATGGCCTCTTCTAACTGCTGGCGGGTGCGCTCCACTTGCTCATCCATCGATAAATAGGCGACCACCTGCGTGTCGCCAGTGGGTTTTTCTTCGTAGTCCTGCTGGTCAAAACTTGTCAGGCTGTTGATTAAAACGCCATCAGGCGCGTAACGCGAAAAAACTTCGGCGACAGCTTCAGCCAATTCACCGGAACAAACAAGAGAGACTTCAAGCCAATTCTTAATTTCAGCCACTAAAAGCATCCTTTAGCTTATCAAAGAAACTACGTTCCTGGATCTTGATGTCGGTACCCATGGTTTTTCCCAGGGAGGTCAGCAACTCTTCCTGCTGTTTGGTCAGATTGGTGGGTATTTGAATGTTTACCGTAACCAATTGACTCCCGCGCTCACTGCGATTTAGAATGGGCGCACCTTTATCCTTCAAGCGGAAGACACGTCCTGGTTGGGTGCCAGGCGGGATGCGCAATTTCACATCCCCATCCACTGTCGGGACTGTAATTTCGTCTCCGAGCGCGGCTTGTGCCATGTTGATGTCAAGATCGAGCAGAATATCGCTATCCTTGCGGCGGAAGAACTTATGGGGAGCGACTTCCAGTTCAAGGTAATAGTTGCCATTCGGACCGCCGTTGGCACCCGGTTGACCTTCTCCGACCATGCGAATTTGGTTGCCGTTATCCACACCAGCCGGAACGTTGACTTTCATCTTGCGGGTCTTGCGTTCCAAACCGCTTCCACGACAATTTTTGCAGGGGCTTTCCACCATCTTTCCGCGTCCGCCACAAGTTGGGCAGGTCACCACCTGGACCATTGAGCCTAAGAAAGTTTGCTGCACCTGGCGTACCTCGCCCTGACCTTTACAGGTCTGGCAGGTGACAGGCTGTGTGCCTGGCTCTGCGCCTGTTCCATCACACACCGAACAGCGCTCGCTGCGGGTGACTTCTACCTCTTTTTCGACACCAAAAACGGCTTCCTCAAAAGTCAGTTTTACATTGCCGGTGATGTCAGCACCCCGTCTGGGGGCGTTTTGACGGCGGCGTGAACCACCCATGCCCCCAAAGCCACTCATCCCGCCAAAACCAAACAGTGTCTCAAACAGGTCAGAAAGGTCCATATTGGAATAGTCGGGCACGCCCTGTGTGTTGACACCCGAGAACCCGAAACGGTCATAGGCAGCCCGTTTTTCAGTATCACTGAGAATACCGTATGCCTCGTTGATTTCCTTAAACTTTTCTTCAGCATCAGCTGCTTTGTTGACGTCAGGATGAAATTGCCGCGCAAGGTCACGGAAGGCTTTTTTTATGTCATCCTGGCTGGCGCTTCTGGGTACTCCCAGCACCTCGTAGTAATCTCTTTTATCTGCCATATTACTTCTTTTCGTATAATTTCATACAAACACCTGGTGTGAACTTACACAAGCACCAGGTGTTCTTATTCTACTGGATTTACTAAAATTAATCCGCGTGCGTATATTCACCATCGACCACATCAGGGTCTTCTGATTGATTGGTTTCGTCTCCATCAGACGCTTGAGGTTCTTCAGCCTGTTGGTCCTGCTGCGCATAGGCTGCCTGACCAATCTCCTGTAAAACTTTCATCAGTTCTTCAACTGCGTTATGGATCACACTGGTATCGTTTTGATCTCTAACCGAACGAACGTTGGCAATGGCGTCATCGACTTTGGCTTTAGCCTCACCGGGCACTTTTTCACCCAGGTCCTTAATGGTCTTTTCTGCCGTGTAAACAGCGTTATCAGCGGTATTGCGGGCTTCGATCAGATCGCGGTGCTTCTGGTCTTCTTCCGCGTGGTTTTCAGCGTCGCGGCGCATCTTTTCCACTTCCTCTTCGCTTAAGCCGGAGGAATCGCTGATGGTGATGTTTTGCTGGCGATTGGTGGCTTTGTCTTTGGCGGTTACTTCCAGGATGCCGTTGGCATTGATGTCAAAAATCACCTCAATCTGGGGAATACCACGCGGAGCTGGCGGGATGCCATCCAACGTGAACTTACCGAGCGATTTGTTATCAGCTGCCATGGTACGCTCACCCTGCAGAACGTGGATCTCGACCGAAGTCTGGCTGTCAGAGGCAGTGCTAAAGACCTGGCTGTCGCGGGTTGGGATGGTGGTGTTGCGTTTGATCAAGGGAGTGGAAACGCCACCGAGAGTTTCGATGGAAAGCGTCAAAGGAGTCACGTCGAGCAGGAGAACATCCTTCACCTCGCCGCCCAAAACGCCTGCCTGGATGGCAGCACCAATGGCTACTACTTCGTCGGGGTTGACACCCTTATGAGGTTCCTTGTTGAAGAACTGGCGCACAGCCTCCTGCACAGCGGGCATACGGGTCATTCCGCCTACCATCACCACTTCGTCGATTTCGCTGGGTTTCAGGTTGGCATCGTTCAAAGCCTGTTGGACAGGTCTAAGCGATTTTTGGATCAGGTCACCGGTCAGCTGCTCTAATTTGGAGCGGGTCAATGTGGTGACAAGATGTTTGGGTCCGGAGGCATCGGCAGTGATATAGGGCAGGTTGATCTCCGATTGCATCGTGCTGGAGAGCTCAATTTTCGCCTTTTCCGCGGCTTCCTTGAGGCGTTGCAATGCCTGGCGGTCTTCGCGCAGATTGATGCCGTTTTCCTTCTTGAATTCGTCTGCCAGCCAATCAATGAGACGCTGGTCAAAGTCGTCACCGCCCAGGAAGGTATCGCCTGAGGTGGATTTGACCTGGAACACGCCATCACCAACTTCCAGGACCGAAATATCAAACGTACCGCCGCCAAGGTCATAAACTGCAATAATTTCGTTTCGTTCTTTTTTGTCCAGCCCGTAAGCCAGTGATGAGGCAGTCGGTTCGTTGATGATACGCAGCACTTCCAGTCCGGCGATCTTGCCGGCATCTTTGGTGGCGTTGCGCTGAGCGTCGTTGAAATAGGCAGGCACAGTGATGACAGCCTGGTTGATTTGTTCGCCAAGGTAGGCTTCAGCGTCGCGCTTGAGTTTTCCTAAAATCATGGCAGAAACCTCTGGCGCAGTGTAATCTTTGTTGTCTAATGAGACGCGGACATCCCCGTTGGAAGCGCTGTTGATCTTATAGGGCACCAGGCTCATCGCTCGCTGTACTTCAGGATCGTCAGTTTTGCGACCCATAAAGCGTTTGATTGAGAAAATAGTATTCTCGGGGTTGATGATAGCCTGGTTACGGGCAACACGACCCACCAGCCGTTCCCCATTCTTATTAACCGCTACTACAGAAGGAACAAGGCGTTCGCCTTCTGCGGAAGGAATCACTACGGGTTCGCCGCCCATCATGACTGCGGCAGCTGAGTTGGTTGTACCTAAATCGATACCGATGATCTTTGACATTTCTTCTCCTATTTTGCTACCCGAACGAGGGCGGGTCTGATAATTCGATCTTTTATTTGATAGCCAATCTGAAGGACTTCGATAATTTGTCCGTCTGAAAACTGGTCGTTTTCTTCATGGGTAACTGCTTCCTGGTTGAGGGGGTCAAACAGGTCACCAGGTTTGAGGTCGATTGCAGTTACGTTCTGAGCTTCCAGCGTCTTCAACAACTTCTTGCGGATCAATTCAATTCCTGAGATCCAACTGGCGCAATCGGGGTCAGAAGGGGTGTGATTGAGCGCGCGCTCCAGGTCATCCATCACGGGCAGGAAGATTTTGATGTGATCTCCCAGCAAACGATCAGCCAGAGCTGCATTTTCCTGGTCAATGCGGCGTTTATAGTTGGCAAAACTGGCGCGTTCACGCTGGAGGCTGTCCAGGTACTCATCAGCCTTGGCAATGGCGGCATTAAGTTCGATCTGAATGCTATTTTCTTCCTGGAATAACTCATCGTTTTCCTGGTTTTCGTTGTTTCGTTTTTCTTCTTCAGTCATGAAATCCTCAATAAGTTTATTGTTTGTTAATTTACCAAATTGTCAGAAACCAGCCCGGACATCAACTCGGCTACGTAGCGAAGCGTGCTGATGGTCTGGCTGTAGGGCATACGCATGGGACCAAGGATGCCAAGGGCGCCAGAGAGTTGATCGGGCACGCCGTAACGGGTCAGGATTACAGAACAGTTCTGTAATTCCTGCCAGGTGTTCTCACCGCCAATCAATACCTGTACGCCGCCGATTTCCTCTGTCAAAACCGTCCGCGCGATAAGATCATCGAGCATAGGGCGCTCTTCCAGCAACCGCAAAGGAGAATTGACAGGGCTGTAGTCCGCAAATTCTGGCTCTGCCAGAACATTGGTGAGTCCATCCAAATAGAGCTCGCCAGTAACCAGCTTGCTGGCGATGCTGAGTTGGTCAGCCACCGCTGAAATCACCTGGTTGACCAGGGGGTCCGATGAAAGGGGCAGTTTTTTCATTTGTTCCAGGCTGGCATTTTCGCAAAGATGATTAACTTGAGCTGCAATTTGCGAGAGCTGCTCCTGGCTGCGGATCGTATCCAGAGAAAGGATCTGCTGCTGGATTTCTCCACCAACCAAAACTAAAACCATCAATACCTGGGAGGCTCGGGTTGCGATCAGTTCAAGGTGTTTGAAGATCACTTTCTCGCTATGCGGAGCAGTCACAATCGAAACCGCCTGAGATTGATTGGCAAGCACCGAGGCTGCCAGCGGCAACCAATATTCCAGCCCTTTGCGTGATTGGTAAAATTGGTGGGCGATGGTATTGCGCGTAGCAGAAGGTAGCGCGGTATGTTGAACCATGTTGCTGACAAAAAACCGGTATCCGTCCTCGGTCGGGACGCGCCCGGCAGAGGTGTGGGGCTGGCGTAGAAAGCCCAACTCCGTCAGGGTATTCATCTCATTCCGGATGGTTGCCGAACTCATTTTCAGATTGTAACTGGTGATCAGGGTTTTTGACGCAACCGGCTGAGCCGTGCGAGTGTGCTCATGCACGACCAGGGAGAGAATGATTTTTTGTCGGTCAGTTAATTCGTTCATCTTTTTTCATAATTAGCACTCTCGTCTTGAGAGTGCTAAATTCATCGATTTAATGTTACCATGCGGTAATTTCCTCGTCAAGAAAAGCATACCTGAGCTTGGTTAATATTGTGTTAGAAGAGGAAGTCTTGTCATTAGTATGATGGAATAGAATAATTGAGACACGGCAGATCGGTTGTCATTCGGTCAATAAGACCGTCTCAGAGTCAAGATCGCCGTGTCTCATGTGCACGTGATACCCGAACAGTTGCTTGGACCTGAGAGTCCGTATGCGCTAGTGTGGGTTCACTGTCTCCATTATACAAAACCGGAGGGTCAAATGACAAGTCAGTTCGTAGGTATCGATGTAGGCAAAGATAGTTTGATTTGCAATTTATATGGTGAGAATCCGATCAGGACATACCCTAACACATCCCGAGGCATCGACCGACTCAACTCATGGTTGCAAAAGAAGGAAGTTGTTCTGGTAGTGATGGAAGCCACAGGGGGATACGAGAAACAGGCCAGCATGCAACTAGGAAGAACTGGCATGGCAATAGCAGTTGTGAATCCCACCTATGTACGTCGTTTCGCTGAGGGAATGGGTACCTTGGCTAAGACAGATCCGATTGATGCCAGGATGATTGCCTGGTATGCCTCAGTAAAACAACCGAAACCTCAACCACCCCGAACTGAGGCCGCAGAAGCGTTATCTGCCTGCGTAGATCGTCGGGAGCAATTGCTTGCCATGCGGACGATGGAGAAGAATCGTCTTAGTTCAGCAGCTGCATACGTACAGCAGAGTATTAAAGTTCACATCCAGAGCATAGATGAACAAATTGCACAGATGGAAGCAACGATTGACAGGCTCATAGCCCAGGAGAAGGAATGGCAGGAACGAATTACTTGTATGATGTCCTGCAAAGGCGTTGGAAAGGTAACCGCAGTGACTCTACTGGCTGAGATGCCAGAATTGGGGTGTGCAAAACGAGAGCAGGTGGCTGCTTTAGCAGGAGTTGCTCCCATGAACCGGGATAGTGGCCGAAAATCATCGAGACGCAAGACAAGAGGTGGCAGGACTAAGTTAAGGCGTGTCTTATATATGGCGGCCATGTCTGCATCGAAATATAACCCTGTTATTCGTGATTTCTATAAACGTCTGATTGGAAAAGGGAAACCAAAGAATGTTGCCTTAGTCGCGTGTATGCACAAGTTGCTGACGATACTCAATGCTATGTTGCGAAAAAATGATTTATGGAGACCAGATTTCGCTTGACTATAATCGCAGTTGCTCTGAGCAAAGCGAAGAATCTTGTCGCTCATCGTCAAGATCCTTCGCACTCGAAGAGTCCTGCGGAACTAAAGCTCAGGATGACAAATTAAACTAACAAAATTGTTTTTAGCAGTAGATAGGTGGAACAATGGTCAGTCTTAATTCTCTTGGACAGGAATTTGAAGCATTAATGGATGAAGTTGATTTTTATTTTGACCGGGAAACAGAAAAAGTTGTTTTTGTTGATACATACAATTATAGTTTTGATGATGATGACAATGATGAAGAAGAGTCGGTCAATGAAGAATATGTTTATAACAAAACTCTAAATCAACAGATCAAAGGCGATCCGGAAAGATATGTGCGACTTCCCAGTAAGTACGAAAATCATGAGTGGCAAATCATGTCGGATTTTGTCGAAGAAAGACCAGATGGAGATCGCAAAGAACTGCTTAGAGATTCCATTCATGGAAGTGGTGCTTTCCGAATTTTCAGAAACATGATTGAGCGCTTCGACTTGTTGGAAGAGTGGTACAGTTTTAAAGCTGCTGCCTATCGCGAAAAAGCCCGGAAATGGTGTGAAGAGAACGACATCGAGTACACTCAGTAGTCACATTTACATCTACGTACGGAGGGGCTGAAGCCCCTCCGTTTTAGTTTGCACGCCAACACACTTGTATACCCAAGTTTTGCCGGGTTGAACCCTAAACAGGGCAGATTTCCAACTCTTCAATAAATTTCCAACCTGATATTAATATTTCTCTTGCAATCCCTCGTTATAGTTATAGTTACAAAAAAGAAATAATCCTAATCAGGAGTGAAATATGGGAAAAATAATAGGAATTGACTTAGGAACAACAAACAGCGTGGTTTCTATTATAGAAGGCGGCTCGCCGGTTGTGATCACAACAGCTGAAGGCTCCCGTTTGTTACCATCGGTTGTTGCCTTCAATAAAAATGGTGAACGTCTGGTTGGAACGACAGCCAAAAGACAGGCTGTAGTGAACCCCGAGAACACCATCTCTTCGGTAAAGCGTTTTATGGGGCGTCGGTACGACGAGGTCGCCCAGGAACGCAAGATGGTTTCCTTCAAAGTGGTGGAAGGACCCACTGGTGACGCACGCATCGAAGTGCCCGTCAACGGTCAGACTTACACTCCACAGGAAATCTCTGCGATGATCCTCGGCAAGCTTAAAACCGATGCCGAAGCCTACCTCGGCGAGAAAGTAACCCAAGCGGTTATTACTGTACCGGCTTATTTTAACGACAGCCAGCGCCAGGCTACAAAAGATGCAGGCAAGATCGCCGGACTCGAAGTCATGCGCATCATCAACGAACCGACTGCCTCCGCCTTGGCCTATGGGTTGGACAAAAAAGAAAACGAAGTCATCCTGGTCTTTGACCTGGGTGGTGGTACCTTTGATGTTTCACTGCTGGAAGTTGGCGGCGGTGTGGTCGAAGTCAAGGCTACCCACGGTGACACACACCTCGGTGGCGATGACTGGGATAACGTGGTGGTTAATTGGGCTGCCGATGAATTTATGAAAGAACAGGGTATCGACCTGCGTAAAGACCGCCAGGCACTTCAGCGCCTGCGCGAAGCCGCGGAAAAGGCAAAAATAGAACTCAGCTCCGTTCTGGAGACCGAACTCAACCTGCCATACATCACGGCCGATGCCAGCGGACCCAAGCATTTGCTGTTGAAACTCAGCCGTTCGAAATTTGAACAAATGACTGATGAACTGCTTCAGCGCACTCGTAAACCTTTTGACGCGGCATTGAAAGATGCCAATCTGACCATTGACAAGATCGATGAGGTCGTACTGGTGGGCGGTTCCACTCGTATGCCCATGGTGCAGGAACTGGTCAAGAAAATGACCAACGGCAAAGAGCCTAACAAGGGCGTCAATCCCGACGAAGTTGTTTCGATTGGCGCTGCTATTCAGGGTGGTGTGCTGGCTGGCGACGTCAAAGACGTGTTGCTGCTGGATGTTACCCCGCTCTCTTTGGGTCTTGAGACCCTGGGTGGTGTGATGACCCGCCTGATCGAACGCAACACGACCATTCCGGTAAAGAAAACCCAAGTTTTCAGTACCGCTGAAGACAACCAGACGGCTGTCGATATCCACGTACTGCAGGGTGAACGACCGATGGCAAGCGACAACAATACGTTGGGTCGCTTCAGATTGGACGGCATTCCGCCAGCGGCTCGCGGTATTCCCCAGGTTGAAGTTACTTTTGACATCGACGCCAACGGCATCCTGAACGTTGGTGCCAAAGATAAAGCTAGCGGTAAGGAACAAAAAGTTACCATCACCGCTTCGACCAACCTTGATAAGAGTGATGTTGAACGAATGGTACGTGAAGCCAACCAGAACAAGGCTGAAGACGACCGCCGCAAAGCGCTCATTGAAGCCCGCAATATGGGCGATAGCGTTGCCTACCAGTCAGAAAAAACCCTGCGTGATTTGGGTGATAAGGTGGACGCTACCATGCGTAACGACGCCGAAGCCAAGATCCAGGTCTTGCGTGGAGCCCTGGCGGGTGATGATGTTAGTGCAATAACGAACGCCAGCAATGCTCTGCAGGAAAGTATGCAAAAAATCGGCAATGCTGCCTACCAGCAAGCTGGTCCGACCGATCCTGGTCAGTCCGAAGGGTTTGGCGGTCAGACTGGTGGATTTGGTGGTCAGGCTGGACCTCAGCCCGGTCAGCAGAACCGCGGCGGCGATGATGATGTCGTAGATGGTGAATTTACCGAAGCATAAATGACCCCTTTTGAATAGCAAACAGCCTGTCTCTCAAGAGACAGGCTGTTTTTGTTGATCTTGTCACTGCGAGACCATTTGCCATGAAACATTGAGGGTAGTGCGATACAGCCTGTTGGCAAATGGTCGTGGCAGTCTGCCTTTAAATGTGATAAAAAGGCAGGGGACTGGGGTCACCCTTACAGGCTCACTTACCCTATGGTAGGAAACGGTCCCAATTGCCTTGTAAGAGTGTACCGTTCCAAAAGGCAGACTGCCACGGTCGCTAATGCTCCCTCGCAGTGACTGCGAAAAGAGGAAGAGCAGACTGCCACAGTCGCTGCCGTTCCCTCGCAGTGACTGCAAAAAGAGGACAAGCAGGCAGACATGGTTGACTGCGCTCCATTGAAGTAGGCAAATTATGTCGGAGTGAGATCGCTCACTGTCAATATCAGCGAACGTTACCAGGCGATCTCATTCCGACCTACGTGGAAAAATCTTACGGTACCCAGTTGTCGTGGATAATGCCCACCAGGTAATACGCGCCGTCAGTCGCCTGTTCAAAAACCAGGCGCAGAAGCTGCCAGTCCAAATTCCCAAATTCTTCGGTGCCAGGTTTTAGGAAATCGATGTAGCTTCCCTGTGGGTAAACCTCGCTGAAATTGTCGATCGCGATCGACGGGCTTTTTTGCCCCTCAGGCAGTATCTGCCATTGCTGGTCTGGCATCAAGGGGATTACGTATTCATTCCAATAGTCGAATACGCTTAATTGAAGCAAATCGCCCTTGGCAGCATGTGTGCCCCAGGTATAAATATTCGTTTCCATTGTGAAGTTGGCGACCTGATCTCGTGTGAAGATCAGATCTGTATCCGTATGGATGAAAAGTTGAGGGGAGAAGCGTAAGCCGGCCTGGGGGTGAACAAAAGTTGCCAGAGTGGCATAATCTTTTGCTTGCAGGAGAGGAAGAATGACTGTGGCCAAACCTTCAACGTTGCCATTCTGGACGGCTTTGGGGGTCAATCCTGCTACCTGGGTGGATAAGTTGTTTACTTCGATCTGCAAATCCCGGATTTTCTCTTGCCCCTCAAGTAAGAGCTGCGTGAGAATTTGATTTTGCTCTCTCAGCTGGTCGATTTCAGTAGTGTCGGTCGGTGCAATGGGTTGGCAGCCCGCCAGGACGACGGCGAACGCCAGGAAAACGAAAAAGAATACCTTCTTCATGTTAACTCCAAAGAGAAGAGAACTGTTCACTCTCTTGAGATTAAGACGAAAAATGCTGCCCTGGAGTTCCGTGATTAATCTGTCATTGTGAGCCGTTTTGCCTGCGTGCCTAATGAGTCATGAAACTAAGGCAAGGCAAAACGGCGTGGCAATCCGCCTTTATGATTAAAAATTACAAGACAAGGCAGACTGCCACGGTCGCTAGCGCTCCATACTCGGTGCGCAAGCAGTCGCAGTGACTGATTTTGGAGACCTTTATGCTATAGCTTGAGATGTCGGAGTGAGACCGCTCGAGGTTCCATTATTCAGATGCAAATTAGTGGTCTCATTCCGACCTACGAAAAGCTACGTTAGGGCACGGTCTCAACTTCCCTGTAAGGGTGCATCGTTCCGTTCTAACTTGCGTTACGGATGGCATCCAGCATGCGTGCCAGGCGCACGGTCTCTTTCACATCGTGAACGCGTAAAATTGAAGCGCCCATCATGAGACCCCAGGCATTGGCTGCCAGGCTGCCCTCCAGGCGCTCTCCCTGGGGCAGGTTAAGCGTGTGACCAATAAAGCCTTTGCGGGATATGCCCAGCAAAACCGGGAAACCCATTTCCGTTAGCGCGTCCAGGTGTTTGAGTAAGTAAAGGTTTTGGTCAATGGTTTTGCCAAAACCGATACCGGGGTCAAGGATGATTTTATCGTTGCTCATACCGGCTGCATGGGCAATTTCGACAGATTCTGCCAACCAGCTGCAAACTTCGCTGACAATGTCTTCGTATTCCACGCCCTCATAACGCCCTCCCAACTCACTGTTGACGGGGCGGGCTCCAAGCTCGCGATTGTGCATTAACACGGCGGTAGCTCCAAATTCAGCGACCACAGCTGCCATATCCGAATCATACTGGAAGCCCCAGACGTCGTTAATGATGTCCGCACCGCGAGTAAGGCAGGCGCGGGCTGTTTCTGCTTTGTAGGTGTCGACCGAGACGAGGACATCCGGAAGTTCTTTTCGGATCAAGTTCAGAGCCGGCAGCAGGCGCGAGAGCTCCTCGCTTGCGTCCAGCTTTCGCGAGCCAGGGCGGGTCGATTCCGCCCCGATATCCAACACATCCGCACCCTCTTTAACAAAACGAATGGCTTGTTCGAGGGCGGCTGATTCAACCTCCGCCTGGTTCATTAGCCCATCGCCCGAGAAACTATCGGGAGTCAGGTTGATAATGCCCATGATATAGGTTTTTTTGTCGAGTTCGGGAAAGAGATCGGATTGCATAGCTACCTCAAGGGGTTAGTATCCTGGCTTCTGTCATAAGTTCAACCGTAGAGATGTCAGGACCCAGGGAATAGACAATGGTATTAAAGTGAATCGCCTCGCCTTTAGCAATTGGCAAGGCTGCTTCCCAGCGGCGGAAACCAACCGGGTTGCCATCCTGGTCAAAGGCAATTGCCAGCAGCCACAGAGAAGCAATTTCGCGATTGTCGCTTGCCAGGCGGATCTCGCCTTGAACATAAGCAAGCGCTTTATCTTCGGATAGATCAATCTGACTCCGGGTAATTTCTGCTTCGGCGTAACGGTCATCGTCCGGCATTGTTGGCAACCAATAGTCGATTTCTGCCTGCAGGTTGTACTCTTCTGGTATTGGCGCAGGGAAAGAAGCCAGAATAGGCAGGCTGGATCCCGCTGAAAGTAGGTTGAGCGGGGCGAAAACCACCAATTTGCTCTCAAAGTCACCACCAGGTGAGGTTAGTGTAAAAGAAACAGCTGGGTTTTCGAGCGTGTCTTCTCCGTTGTTATGGATCAGTGCCAGGCAATTGAGCCTGCCCAACGGTTCCAGGTAGCAGGCTGGCTCACCTTGTAGTGTCAGTGGACCAGACGGTGTGGGAGTCTGGGATTGCAGGGATTGAGGCGTATTTGTGGGTGTTGGGGTGGGCGTGATGGTTGGCACTGGCGTGGGTGTGACCGGAATCTGCAAGACCGTACCCACACTCATCCAGTTGGGTGTAACAGAGGGGTTGGCTGCCAGCAACTGATCAAGGGTGATGCCATAATAAAACGCGATCGCCATCAATTCGTCACCCTTCCCGACTGTCCAGGTCACGGGGGCAGGGGTCGGCGTTGGCGTACTTGTTGGAGTGAGGGTCGGGCTTGCGGTGGCTGTCAGGCTGGGTGCTTGCGTTTCGCTGGGCAGCAGGGTGGCTGTGTTGGTAGGCACAATTGTTTTGGTGGGTGGATATTCGATCTCTACCAGGCATCCTGAAAGAGACATCAGAGTCAGCACCAAACAGAAGAGCAAATAGGCTTTACGCCTGTTGAGTTTCATTTTTTGATTATATCAGGGTGGTGATTGGCTATCTTCCGTCAGAGTGACGGGTTCGGATATAGCTGTCCTCTCTTGACCACGGTTGCCACCAGGTTGGTGCCATAACGATAGCTGAGTTTGCGATAGTCATCCACAGCCAAAATCAGCAGGTCAGCTTGTTTGCCCGGTTCGATTGAGCCAACCAGGGAATCGCGGGAGATGGCTTTGGCAGAATTAATCGTGGAGGCAGCCAGGGCTTCGGCGGGAGTCAGCTTGAGATAGCGACAGGAAAGCGCCTGGATAAACTGCATCGATTCGTTCCAGGTGGTGCCTGGGTTGAGATCGGTAGCCAGGGCAAGGTAGCCATCGGATTCGATGATGGCACGGGCAGGCGTATACTCACTCTGCGCCAAGCCAAAGGGCGTACCGGGCAACGAGACTGCCACGGTCTCGGATTGCGCCAGGTGCTGGATATCTTCAAGGGATGTTTTGACGAGGTGATCGGCAGAAACGGCTCCCAGTTCTGCAGCCAGGCTGGCACCTCCCAGGTTTTCGAATTCATCTGCGTGCAGTTTGAGCGGGAAGCCCAGGCGCGCTGCAGTGGTCAGAATTTGACGGGTTTCCGCCAGCTCAAAGACACCTTTTTCACAAAAAACATCCACAAAAGGCAGTTCCTGACCGGGGGCATGCGCCAGCCACCATTTTTTCGTCTCAGGCAGGGCGGTCTCACACAGCCAGTCGGTATAGGCGACAGCATTGCCTTTATATTCCTGCGGGATGGCATGGGCGCCCATGTAGGTAGGTACAAGTTCGAGCGGTCCGATGCGGTTAAGCAGCAGGATGGCTTCCAATTGCTTGAACTCAGTCTCGAGGTCCAGCCCGTAGCCAGTTTTGGCTTCCATGGTGGTGGTACCGTAACTAAAGGCACGCAAAGCCCGTTCAAGCGATTGGGCAACCAGTTCTTCCAACGAAGCTTTTCGGGTGGCGGTCAATGTCGCCAGGATCCCGCCGCCGGCTGCCATGATCTCCATGTAGGTTTTACCCTGCAGGCGCATTTCGAACTCATTAGCGCGGTCTCCCGCCCAGATCAGGTGGGTATGAGGATCCACAAATCCAGGCACAACAGCCATGCCGGCGGCGTCGAAACGCTCTGCCAGCGGGTAATGCGAAATTAGCTCGGCTGAATGACCAACATCGATGATCTTGTCATCGCGGATCACAACCGCGGCATTTTCGAGGATGGCAGGCTCGGCCAAACGCTTACCTCGGCGAGCCCCGCCAGCCATTGTGACACATTGGGAAATGTTATGGATGATTTTCATAGGCTAATTGTAATGGAAAACGGGACGAAGCTTTCCTTGATGCTGCTTGTAATGGCCGACCCTCCTGCCCCCTACCCCGATCCACTTCGCTCCTCACAAATACTAAAGGAAAAGCAGATTTCAGCTGGGGTCGAGCCCCAGCCCTACAGTGTGGAACGGTCTTGCTAAATAATCCCAAATTGCTGGAAAGTCTTGTAAACCGCGTCGTCTTTAACCTCTGGGGCTATAAAATCGGCGACGGCTTTGGTTTCCGGGCGGGCTCCACCCACAGCCACACCGATGCCAACCTTCTGGAGCATGCTGACATCGTTGCCACCATCGCCAATTGCCAGGCAATCGTCTGCTTTGATGCCAAAATGTTCCAGGAAAGTCTGTATGCCAACATCTTTTCCGCCGGATTTAGGCGCAAGGTCAACAGAATGGGGATTCCAGCGCACTGCCTGGCACTCTGGCAAGGCTCCGCGCAGAAAGTCATCCATCTCTTCATGGACAAAAGGAATAATGGAGAGGATTTGATCCTTGTCAATTTCGTCATTCGAACGCAGAGCAGGAACAGGGCTATTGAAACTATCATAGAATTTCTAGACACCATTGTTGAAGCCGTTGATGGAAATCAGGTCTCGTTGATGATACGAAGCAAAAAAACCGTGTTCAATACCGAGGCGGATGGTTTCTTCAACCCATTTGCGCTGGAAGGGAGCAAAGCGCAGTGTGGTTCCATCCGGCAGATAACAGTATTGACCGTTCACAGTCACGTAACCGTCAAATTCCATGTTTGATACTGGCCCCGCTCCGTTGGCGGTCAGGTTTCGACCAGTGGCGGCGATGACCTTGACTCCGTTTTTCCTGGCGAGTTCTATCGCTCGGATCGCGCTAAAAGGGATTTGGTGGGTCAGGGGATCGGTCAGGGTGTTGTCGATGTCGGTAAAAACGGCTTTGATGTTGGGCATGGTTATTCCTCTGGTTGTGTTGGGGATGATTATAGCAGTGGGTCGTCATCCTGAGCGAAAGCGAAGGATCTAAACGGGAATTGGGCAAGATCCTTCGCAAATGAAGCTCAGGATGACAAAAAAAGCCGGGTTCCTAAGCAGAACCCGGCCCTGTATCTTTAGGGGGATAATTTGAAGTAGAAGAACACCGTCCAAACAGGGAAGCGAGAATCCGAACCCGGCCTAGAGCAGAAAGCTTGATGCGTAGAGGGGATCCGCTTCCGACAAGGGGCTCAAGA
>Ga0209270_1001185_pt1 | contig 40151 bp, 35 predicted proteins | sample MTBAKSrepl1MetaG_FD_187456 | JGI IMG/M metagenome (GOLD analysis project Ga0209270, IMG submission 187456) | Enrichment culture microbial communities from Arthur Kill intertidal strait, New Jersey, USA, that are MTBE-degrading - MTBE-AKS1... | ecosystem: Environmental > Aquatic > Marine >... | reverse complement strand
TTAGCCTCAATGAAGCAAGATAAGAGCTCTGTTGAGACTCTCAAATACCAGGGTAAGGCAAGGTGTTTCATTTAAGACCTCCATATATTAATGTCATGAAAAAGCACTTGACAAAAATAAACCAGGGGGTTGGGGGAGGGTGTTAGAATATGGACTTTATACACAGACTCTAAATAATGAGCTGTATTTTGCGTGGGTAAAGCATAATGTATTCATTTCAATATGATATCGGTTGTTATTGCCGCCTATAACGAAGAGAAACGGATTACTCCGTCGCTGTTCAGGATCAAAGACTACATGAACAGCCAGGGGCTGGATTACGAGATCATTGTCGTTGATGACGGCAGCAGAGACAGAACGAGCAGGGTGGTAAACGACCTGATTCCGGATATACCACATCTTAGTGTTATAAGATACGACGTGAACAGAGGAAAGGGTTACGCGCTGAAAACAGGGGTCCTTGTATCAAAGGGTGATGTTATACTTTTGTCTGATGCTGACCTTTCTACCCCTATTGAAGAACTGTCCAAGTTATTGTCTCTTATTAATGATAATTTGTGTGAGGTTGCAATAGGCTCGAGGGCCCTTGTGCTAAGTGACATTATCAGGAAGCAGCCATGGTGGAGACAGAACATGGGTAAGATATTCAACAGGATCGTCAAGTTTATCGTGCTGGATGATTTTGAAGACACCCAGTGCGGATTCAAACTATTCCCCGGAGATGTTGCTAGGGAGCTCTTTGGCGAGTCACAGACAGAGCGTTTTGCCTATGATGTCGAAATCCTTGCACTGGCCAAAAAGAAAGGTTACAGGATAAGGGAGGTACCTATAAGGTGGATTAATTCACCCGAGTCTAAGGTGAATCCCCTGAAAGACTCTTTCCAGATGGCCCTTGACCTCCTGAAAATAAGGGCAAGAGTAGGGAATGTAAAAGGGAAGAGAATATGAGCCTTCTCCTCCAAGGGGAGAAGGCAATACACACCCCTTAAACCCTATCAGAGAGTGCAGAACAGATGCAGTACCATCGCTCATTTTTATCCGCCTGGGGAGGACTCCCCTGTGGAATAGAAAAACTTATTCCACAGGGTCCGAGGTACAGAGTGTTCTTCGCCTTAAGGCATCGAACACTCTGTAAAGCCGCTCCACAATACTGCATCTGTTCTGATTGACAAAAAATTCATGATTAATTCGGGCTAAAATGAAGATCTTACAACATTACCAGTAAACTGAACATGGCTATCGACCAAAGGATATCCAGCGGGAGATGGAGTTCACAGGTAGAATCGAATAGCATATCCGCCCGTGGAGGGAATTCATCATCTTTCAGCCAGAGGATAAGCATAACGGGAATCCGGGGCATTGGAAGGAGTTGTAACGATACATCTCCATACCCCGATACTTCTGCACAGAGTTCATCGCCTCTTTTTATAAAGGCTTCCCTGTCTTCACCATATGTACCTGATATTTTATCGAGGGGCAGGAAATGACTCCCCTGGAAAAACTGGTCGCCGCCTTTTAAGGCTTCAGGCCTTGTCAATCTCCCCGTTAGCGGGATATCCTTTGCATGGACAAGATACCAGAGGCAAGAGTGGATGAAGAAATAGCCGTAACGGGTAGTAAGGATTTCTCCTTGGGGCGTCCTGCTTTTAATAGATCTTTCATCAAGGTTTATTTTAAAGTCCGTGCAGAATGACCTGAGTGTGTAAGAGGCTGTTTTTGAATCGAATATGGCACCGGCATTCCTGCATACAACAGAGGGATCAATTCCCCCGAGAACTTCCCACGCCTTTTCAACTCCGGGAGATATCATGATTTATGATATCACAACAATAGTGTCCGGTAAAAATTAAGGCATAAGTATTTATAAAATAAGATATTTTTAAGGTGTCTTTTTCTAATTACGTTAAAGAAATAGTCTTATTTGTCACCTCGAACTCGCCTGCCCGCCGTCTTTTTAGAGGGAACCAGGGAATTTAGAAAGAAAAATATACTGGATGTGCACTTACGGCCTGCGGGCATGACGTACCGGATACTGCAATAAATCCACCAATACCGATTTAACTATAAGCTAATTTAATAATTTTTTAAAATCTGTAAAACAGTTTGCTTGACATAGTTAAAGTGTATTAATATTATATTTCGCAGTAGAGCGATAATAATGCTAGAGCAATTATAATGCTAATAAAAATCTTTCTAACTCTTACAATAATTATCCCGATATTTATCTTGTATATAAATGCTACAGCAAAAGTTACCGGTCTCTGTGTTAATTGCCATACAATGCATTATAGCCAGGACGGAACTCAGCTTCCTGACTGGGGGTCAGAAGGGCCATACCCATTCTTGAATACAAAAAGCTGTATGGGCTGTCACACTTCAACAGCAGGCAATACTATAATTCATATAGGGGGGAGCGAAATCCCGGTTGTTTTTAATACCGGCGGATATCCTGCCCAACCTTTGGCAGGAGGTAATTTTTATCAGGTCTCTCAGGGAGGCGCGGGCAATGATCCGTACGGTCATAATGTTAATGGTATATCTGATGCAGACGCTAATTTAATATATGTTCCCGGTCAAAGCATAGGAGGCAATGATACGTTAAGCATTACTGATTGTTATAACTGCCATAGATTTTTTGCCGGGAATCCGGGCTACCCTTTTACCAGAAGCAGGAACGGAGATGTACTTTTGTGTGAAGACTGCCATACAGCACAACATCACGCCGACGATTCTTCCACGGTAGTCGATGGTACGGGAGGGTGGTATCGATTTATTTATGAAGTAAAAGGGATTGAAGATCCGGATTGGGAGCAGACAGTGAGTCCAACGGATCACAATGAATATCAGGGGGAGACCTCAGCATTCGGGGGTTCTATAAGTGATTTAGGATGTGCTTGTCACGGTAATTTCCATGCTCTAAGAAACCCTGAAGCTGTAGGTAGTGGTTCCCCGTGGCTCAAACACCCGGCCGACGTTGCTTTGCCGTCTTCGGGCGAATACTCAGCTTATACAACTTATAACCCGGAGGCACCCGCGGCAAGACCCAATCTCTCGGGTTATACCGGATCAAGTCAAACAGTCACCCCAGGTACAGACCAGGTCATGTGCCTTTCATGCCACAGACCCCACGGGAGTCAATATCCCGATATACTGAGGTGGGACTATGGCGATATGGTCGCAGGCGGCGGTGGATCGGGCGGCTGTTTCACCTGCCATACGCAGAAGAGCCAAGCCCCGTAATTAGCTTTAACCGAAAAATGCAATTGATTATTAAATCGGAGGCAAAATCGCCTTCAAAGTCTCTTAATTTCAATCCCGGCTTTTGTCGGGACAAAAGACTTTTCAGACAACATTGCCTCCGATAAATGCAGTTTTTGGGTTAACGGCTGTTTTCCATGGATGCCGATAAAACTTAAAACTATTGATATTCAGCCAGATGTTGTTCTCCTCTGGCGAGTGATAACTTTCGTAATAACTTTCCCTTGACGTTGCCTGGGTTCCAAAGTAGAATTAGTTTTATGTAAGCCCTGTTTTTTCATAACAATATAATGCGGTAATGCCGGGAAGGAGGTACGCCATGAAAAAAACTATCGTATTCCTTTTTATCTCTGCATGTCTTTTTGCTTTAGGGTTGCATTCGAGGGGTTCAACCGCAGAGATTAAACAGGACGAATCCTTTTTCCTGAGGAGCCTGCACTACACTACAAACGGGATGGCCTATTGGTACGACAAAAAACAAGGCGGGCTGGAAATACTTACCGGTATCCCCTATGCTGAACTGGACTGTAAGCATTGCCATGTCTCATCATGCGATACCTGCCACAAGATTAAAAAGGATGACAGGCTTTTTTACTCAACAGAAGCTGCTAAGAATATGGAGGTATGCCTGCAATGCCATGCCCGGGAACAAGCAATTATGAATATGGATAAAAAGGCTAATCAGCCCGATGTACATTTTGCAAAAGGTATGACTTGCAGCGATTGTCATACTGCGAGGGAAGTTCACGGAGATGGAAAAGCATATAACTCGATGAGGGAACCCGGCGCAATGGATGCAAAATGCGAAAATTGCCATGAGTCGGTTCCATCGAATGTGTCGCATAAGATACATGGTGACAAATTGGACTGTAGTCCATGCCATGTACGCCATGTTGTGAGCTGTTCCAACTGTCACTTTGAGACCTTTATAAAAGAGGATAAAAAGGTAGCTATGCCGCTTTCCGGGTGGGTCTTTCTGATGAACTGCGAGGGGAAGGTATCGTCTGCCAACATGCAGACCTTTGTTACAGCGGGGAATAAGACATTCCTGATATTTGCCACCCAAAACAGCCATTCGGTTATGAAAGACGGGAGAAAATGCCAGGACTGCCACGGCATTGAGAACGTGAAAAAAGTACAGAACGGCAACATTGCCATGACCTGGCTTGAAAACGGGGAATTAAAACAGACAAAAGGGGTAATCCCTGTGGTCGCAGGAGCGGAGTACGGGTTTGTTTACCATGATTATAAAGATGGGAAATGGATCCCGATAGATAATCCGCCGGAACCATTGTTGCAGTATATTGGTTGTGGTACCCCTCTTTCAGATGCCCAGTTAAAAAAACTGGCAATGCCCATGGGCAGCAGGTAAACCGTAAGCTGTAAATCGAAATCCATAACAGTAGATAGTAAACAGTGAGATACTGATAGAAGGGCTGGTCTAAGGGCCAGCCCTATTGTTTCCACATTATAACACTGAGAATGTTCGAAAAATCATCAGTCCATATACCCACACGAGGATCTGGAGACAGCGTTTCCCAGCGCGGATCGCCTATAAGCAAAGCGAGGTCATCTTTGCAACGAGCCATAACTACCCAAATAGACCCTTCCTTGCCATTGATTAAATCAGAGGTGTCGACTTGAGAATCATCGCGGATTAGCCCGATAAGCTCAGCCTCATGAGCAAGATTGGCGAATACGGGTTTCAGGTTGAGCCGGCGGTTTGTGATGTGAAATGCCAGAATGCCCCTGTTTGCTAACTTGTCTAAATACAATTGCAAGGCTTCCCGCGTAACAAGATGCATGGGTATGGAGTCAGAATTAAACGCATCCAGTACAAATAAGTCATATTGCTGGTTGTGTGCGTTTTTCATACGGAGGCGGGCATCTCCCAAAACTATGTTTAGATTTCTTGCACGACTGTTTTTCAAGAAAGTAAAAAATTTTGGGTTGCGTGCGATACGCTCGACAGCAGGATTGATTTCATAGTATGTCCAGTCCTGCTCCGGTTTGGCATAAGCAGACAGCGAACCCGTTCCTAAACCTATTACACCAACAGATAGTGATTCAGACGAGGGGTTGATCATATCGAACACTTGACCGATTGGGCCGTTACGGTGGAAGTAAGAGAGCGGTTCTCCCTGTCTCAGTGGATCAATGTTTTGCCGCCCGTGCAATGTGTTACCGTGGAAAAGTTGATGGTATTTCCCTTCTGCGTCTACGGTCACGCGCAAAACACCGAAGAAATTACGCTCTTCCATCAGTATTCGCCCAGATGCGCCTATATATAATAAGCTCGCTATAAGTATCGCCGATAGACTCAAACCAAAGCGCAGGGGATTCCTGACAAACCGGTATGTCATAATAGCCGGGACTGCAAACATACAGAGGGTACTGATCCTTCCAGGGTTCAGTCCGATTCCCTGTACTGTGAGAATAAAACCTGCCGTTAACAGTCCTATTCCGGCTGCCCAGGCTATATCCTGCCTCTGGATGGTAAATTTTGACTCTGTGCCATCAGCTTTACTGCCGCTAGGCCTGATCGCGCATGCCAATAACATTACTAAAGGATATTCCATTACGTTCTGAAACAGAAGGGGAGCAATGAGGGCATTAAAAATCCCACCCAGCATGCCGCCGATTGACAGGCATAAATAAAATTCTGTTAATCGGCTCGGAGAAGGCCGGTCTTTTGCAAGCTCTCCATGAAAGATCATTGCCGCAGCAAAAAAAAGAAGCAGATTCAGTATTGTCATCAGCCAGGCGGGATGGTTAGCCCCAATGATAAACGCGATGAGCAAGACAATAGTGCACATACTCAGCACACGCCCAAACCACAGCGGCGGCAGCAGAGGTCTTCGTGCGAAAACCAGAATGAACGTCAGAAGGTAAAGCGCAAGGGGAACTATCCACAATAAAGGGAATGGCGCTATATCAGTAGTCAGGTAAGTCGTTACTCCCAACATTAAACTTGACGGCACAAATGCGAACAGCAGCCACCGCAGCATCCTCCGGTAAGTAATGCTATCTTTATCATGTTGCCACTGGTCTGCCTGTATATGATGGGGTTTGTTGTGCCGTTCCATTTCCCTCTCCGTTGTTGTTCGTATTAAAGAGTTTCTCTGATGGCTGAGAATTAAATTTTCATTTGCCATGGCAACACCCCTGTTCGAAAACCACAATACGAATGCACAGCATAAGATCAATACAACCAGGCCTCCGTATCCGATAGTCCAGAACCAGCTTTGTTGCATTAAGCTTAATTGTGATTCCACAAGTACAGGGTAACTCAACAGTCCCAGCATGCTGCCCATGTTGCTTGCCGAGTAAAGGAAATAAGGATCGTGGGCATAACGATGGCGAATCCTGGAAAACCATTTTTGGAGGAGTGGTGCCGTCGTCGATACTGCGATAAAAGGCAGGCCTGTTGCAACTATTAGAAATCCGATCAACCACGGAACCAGATTATCCTCAGCGGGGATTGAGATACTGGCCTTTTCACTGAATTGAACGGGCAATACAAATAACGGTAGTAAGATCAGTCCCAAATGAATCAGTGTTTGCTTTCTTATGCCTAATCTCGTTATGAAATGGGCGTATGAATATCCGAGGAGTAATGCAGCCTGGAAAAAAACCATGCACGTGTTCCAGACTGACGGCGTACCACCCAGTTTAGGCAAAATAATCTTCCCTATCATGGGCTGTACGCTGAAGAGCAACCACGCACTAACGAACAGGGTAACCGAAAACAGAAAGGCCATATGTACCTTGGAAATTGTTTTAATGACAAACAGCAGCTTTTAATAAAAAAGGCTGCATAAAGTATCTATTATCCATATGAAAAATAAATAGCTGCTTGTGGATATCAATACTTCGTAATAAAAATTATAGAATTTACTCAAGTAAAATAAAAGAGTAAAGATAAGGGATTATAAATGAAGAGGGCACAGGTGTTAAAATGAATACCATGCATATTATTACTGCGAGGAATTTGACGAAATATTACGGTTCACTTAAAGCAGTAGATAATATTGAGTTCGAAATAGAAAAGGGGGAATGTTTCGGTTTCCTGGGGCCGAACGGCGCCGGCAAGACAACTGTCATGCGCATAATTTACTGTTTCATACCGCCGAGTTCCGGCAAGGTGCAGGTGTTTGACATGGACGCGACTGAACAGCCGAGCCGGATCAAGGCCCGGATAGGTGTTATGCCGCAGGAAGACAATCTCGACCCTGATCTCACTGTTTTCGAGAACCTTATTGTCTACGCGCGGTATTTTAATATCAGCAAGACTGATTCCGGGCCCCTTGCACGGGAACTCCTTGATTTTGTGGGGATCACAGAAAAGGCAGATGTGAAGATAAACGACCTGTCCGGTGGAATGAAACGCAGGCTTGTCCTTGCAAGGGCACTCATAAACAATCCCGAATTGTTGATACTGGATGAGCCTACAACAGGGCTTGATCCCCACAGCAGGCATACGGTCTGGGAAAAACTGAAATACCTGAAATCAGTGAATACGACTCTCATCCTTACCACCCATTACATGGAAGAGGCTGAAAAGCTGTGTGATAGAGTAGCTATAATGGATTCGGGAAAGATAGTGACAACAGATTCCCCTTCAAGGCTCATGGAAATCCATAATGGGAATCTTGAGGATGTTTACATGAAGCTTACAGGGAGGGTATTAAGGGAATAAGGGGGGATTTTAGAACTAATATTTCGCTTTGATTCATAAAATCTCCCCTAATCCTTCTTTGCGAAAGAGGGGTATTTTACAGGAATTTCAATCATTGGGACAGAGTTCACTATGAATATCACAAGGGCTTTCAGGGTTTGGCAGAGACATTTTGATGTCTATAAAAAGCTTTATAAGTCGAGTATTGCCCTGAACTTTTTAGAACCGGTTCTCTATCTTGTTGCCTTAGGCATCGGACTCGGTGCATTTGTAAAAGACATAAACGGAGTGCCTTATATCAATTTTATAGCTCCGGGAATCATTGCATCGTCCTCGATGTTTGCAGCGACTTACGAGTGCACTTATGGGACGTATGTCAGGATGTTTTATCAGAAAACATTTGATGCGATCCTTGCAACACCTGTTAACATCAACGATCTTATAGCAGGAGAACTTATGTGGGGTGCGACGAAAAGCATTCTTTACGGGACAATAATCATTATAGTCATATCTCTTTTCGGACTCGTAGGTTCTCCCATGATTGTTCTTGCTATCCCTGTACTGTTTGTAACCGGCATAATCTTTGCCGAAATATCTGTTATATTTGCAGCGATCGTCCCCGGCATAGATTCGTTCAATTATTTCTATACCATCCTGATGACCCCCATGTTCCTTTTCTCCGGCATTTTCTTCCCCCTGGAGGGTCTGCCATCTATTATTTCAAAGGTCGCATTTTTTACGCCCCTGTACCACCTCGTAAATATTTGCAGGGCATTTTCAAATGGGGAGTTGACTAATGGGGCATGGGATATTGCGTGGGTCTTTGTTGTTGCTATCCTGCTTGCTCCGTATCCCTTCAGGCTTATGAGGAAAAGAGTCATAAAGTGATAATGTAAAAATGGTTAAGCGTAAATCGTAAAGTGTGAAGAGTTTATCCAGTTATAGCGTTTGTCGTGTTTATCGAGTTCATTGCGAATTGAGGAATCTTACAAGCTAAGAGCATAGAGTAAAACTAAGAGTCACTCGTCATTGGTCATTTGTCATTTAAAACCTATAACTTAAAATTATTGTTACGGTGCTTACTGCCTGGTCCCTGGTGCATAATCTCCGATCCACCCATTCACCGACCGACTATTTTAGTTCTATGGCATTTCGGAAATTATTTTTTAATGAGTTTCAGAAAATCGTCGTAAGAAATGGTCTTTACGTCAAGCATTTTTGCCTTCCGGAGTTTTGAACCTGGATTTTCGCCGGCGATGACATAGTCCGTACTCTTTGAGACAGAGGAAGCAGCATGGCCCCCGAGCAGTCCGATCGTCTCCTCTACTTCCTGCCTTGTCTTGGGCAGAGTCCCTGTGATAACGAAGGTAAGGCCATCGAGCGGTTTTTCCCCTTTCCCCTTCCCCCTGAAGTCGGGGTTCGCTATCTTGAAGCCAAAAGATTTCAATGTGTCAAGGGTCTTAAGGTTTACAGGGTCATTAAAGAAGTCTGAGACAGATCCGGCGATCTTCTCCCCCATCTGGCGGATAGCCATTATCTTTTCGCGTTCTATGTGATAAAGGTCTTCAAGGCGCTCAAAGTTCTGAGCGAGCAGCTTTGATGCATATTCGCCGACATGGAGAATGCCCAGTGCAAAGAGAAAACGCGAAAGGGTTGTTTTTTTGCTTTTCTCTATTGCAGCGATAAGGTTCTGTGCGGATTTTTCGGCGAACCTCGGAAGATTCAGGAGGTCTTCTTTCTTGAGCCTGTATATGTCCGTAAAATTCTTAATGAGGTCCCTGGAATATAGGAGCCCGACATTTTTTTCCCCCAGACCTTCAATGTCTAGCGCCCCGCGTGAGGCAAAGTGTATTATCCTCTCCTGGACCTGTGCCGGGCAGTTAAGCCCTATGCACCTGACTGCTACTTCTCCTTCTTCACGCACTACTTTTGACCCGCAGACCGGACATGTTTCGGGAACCGGGAACCGCTTCTCCTTGCCTGTACGTTTTTCTTTTATAACGGCGATGACATGCGGGATTACATCCCCGGCCCTCTCGACGAGGACAGTATCTCCTATCCGTATATCCTTTCTCTCCATCTCGTCCCAGTTATGGAGGGTTGAACGGGAGACAGTGACTCCTCCAATCCGGACAGGCTCAAAAACAGCGTAGGGAGTAATTACGCCGGTTCTGCCGACACTTCCCCGTATTTCCAGTATCCTTGTTGTTCCCTGATGCGCCGGGAATTTGTAAGCGATAGCCCAGCGGGGTTCTCTTGTCTTGACCCCCAGTTTTTTCTGAAGGCCGAAGTCGTTGACCTTGATCACTGCGCCATCCGTCTCAAAAGGGAAAGTATTCCGTTTTTCTTCGATCTCCCGCACAGCATCGACGACTTTATGAATCCCCCTGGCAAGCTTGACGGCAGCCGGGATGGGGAAGCGGGCCTTCTCAAGCCACGTCATAAATTCCCATTGGCTTTTGAAGTCAAGTCCTTTAGCAGCGCCAATCCCGTAGCAGGCGAGGAAGAGCCTCCGGGAAGAGGTAATGGTTGGATCAAGCTGCCGTACAGAACCGGCAGCTGCATTCCTTGGATTGGCAAAGGGCGGCTCGTCTTTCCGCTCCCGCTCCCTGTTCAGTTTTTCAAACTCGTCGATATCCATATAGACTTCCCCACGGATATCAATCTCCTCAGGGATTGTACCGGGACTTTCTATCTTCAGTGGAACTGACTTTATTGTCCGGATATTCTGCGTAACGTCTTCTCCCTCATAGCCGTCACCCCTTGTGGAAGCCCTGAAAAGTAGGCCGTTCCTGTATGTTAGTTCTATGGCAAGCCCGTCGTATTTAGGCTCAACCGTGTATTCGATAGTATCGTCTGTTCCGAGGAACCTTTTTATCCTCTTTTCGAAATCTTCTATTTCTTCGTATGAGAAAGCGTTGTCGAGAGAGAGCATAGGCTCGGTATGTCTCGCCTTCTCGAACTTGTCAAGAGGAGGGGCTCCGACTCTGCGGGTCGGTGAATCAGGCAAGATATAGTGATATGTATCTTCAAGCTCCTTCAGATGCAGGTATAGTTTGTCATATTCTGCGTCCGAGATAACAGGTGCATCGAGGACATAGTAACGGTAGCAATGGTAGTTGAGATCTTTGACAAGATTTTCAATTTCATCCTTGATCTTCTTAGGTAACCTTTCAGACATATTATTGACCTACGCCTTCATTATCTCGACGAGAAAACTGAGTGCAAGAAAAGATGCCCTTTCCTTGTTTTCTTCTCTCGTGCCCGATAACTTTATCTGTTTTGAAAAGACCCTGTCTTTTTTGCATGCTGCTATATATATGAGGCCCCTGTCCTTTCCTTCAAGTACCTCCGGCCCGAGGTTACCTGTCGTGGAGAGGGAAAAATCCGTCCCGGTGATCTCCCTTATCTTCTCGGCCATCTCTTGTGCTGTTTCTTCGCTTACTACCCCGAATCTTGAAATAGTCTCCGGCGAAATGCCCAATATTTTTTGTTTGGCATCTGCCGAATATGATACGACTCCTGCCTTGAAAAAAGTGCTAGCACCCGGAATCATTGTAATGTAATGGCTGATCAGTCCGCCGGTACACGATTCTGCCACCGAAAGGGTTAAGCCCTTTTTCTTGCAATGTTCATGTAACTTCTGAATAACATCTGTGATTTCTTTATCCATAGCTTGGACAGGCCTTATCTGAAAGATATTGTGCTATTAATATGACTTGTAAAATCCCTTCTATCCTCCCTTTGCAAAAGGGAGGGATAATACCCCTCTTTGGTAAAGAGGCCTGTGGCTCGGAGCCGACGGCTCATAGAGGGCGAGAGGAGATTTTCTGAACAATGTTTATACAATTATAAGGCCTTTATTAACGATATTCTACTATATGTCAGGCAAGTTTAAAATATATTGCATTAACGGGCATAACCCTGTCATTTTTTAATGATGTGAGTGAGCGGATAGGAAGAATAAAACATATCAAGCGGGGAAAATGGCGGATTGAAGTCAAGCCTGAAAATCGGAGATAAATATTGTCCTGCCGGAATCCATTTTGTTATAATGTTCGCAATAAATATATGAAGACGTATATGTTTGAGAAGTGTTCAAATACAATATGTTATAAGATATTTTTCAACATGTTCGCTTTGCCAAATAGGCATTCCAATAGAATTATAGTCTTCAGCTCCCTCGTGCTCCTGAGTTGCTGCATGTTTTTTTCTCTTTGGCCCGAAGAGGCATCCGGTGCAAAAGTTCAAGCCGACAAGGTTGTCGTTATTAAAAGCAAAAGGATCATGATGCTAATGAGAGACAGCGATATCCTGAAAGTCTACAGGGTGGCACTCGGAAAGCAACCCAACGGTCATAAGTTGAAGCATGGAGATCAAAGGACACCGGAAGGAACTTATATCCTTGATTCCAGAAAATCGGACAGCAAGTTTTACCGGGCAATTCATATCTCTTATCCAAACGAATCAGATCTTCTAACAGCGAAAATGAGCGGCTTTTCTCCGGGCGGGTCTATCATGATCCACGGGTTGCCAAAAAAACTGGAGGATATCGGAAAGGCCCATAGACTATGGGACTGGACTGACGGTTGCATAGCTGTTACGAACTCCGAGATGGAAGAAATCTGGGAGTTTGTCCCCGACAATATACCGATTGAGATCAAGCCGTAATCCTTTCTTCATTAACGAAAGTAATTCAAACAGTTGTTAAGTTATTTTTTGTTATTTGTTGTTATTTATTGAAGTAAGCCGGCAAGCCGGACAGCTGACAAGCCTGCAGGACTAAGAATCACATTTGGATTTTGTAATTCTGGATTAAAATCACAAGAATCCCGAACACCAGGAGACTTTTTAATAGATCAGATTAAGCAAGCTCTTTGCCCGCTCCATGTCGAGTTCTTTGAGGACTGAGTATTCCTTGAAAGCGGCATCCCTGTCCCCGTTAAGATAATATGCTATACCGAGATTATAATGTGAAACAGGATTCGCCGGCTCAATGTCTGTTGCCTTCTTGAAACTGTTTAGGGCCTTTGTATAATTTCCACGTATGATGTAGGCAGAGCCTAGTTTATTGTACAGTGAAGGAGAACTAGGATTCAGACTAAGCGCTTTCTCATAAGCATTGATAGCCTCGGAATATTTGCCGAGTTGATAGTAAACTATGCCGAGATTCATGAACGCCTCGGTGAAATCCGGGTTTAACTTTACAGCATCCTGATAGTGTTTTAAGGCTTCAGTATACATCCCTAACTCATGGTAAGAACATCCCCGAAGGAAGTGCCCTCTTGCATCCAGGGGTTGTTCCTTTTTTTCAGGGAGAGGTTTTATGACCGGTGGCGGAATATCAGGGGCAACCTTTTTCGCCAGTTCGCTTTTGTGTTTTCTGTATGTATTTAGCTGCTTAAAGACATTGTCTAACGGGACCGCAAAATATCTGTTTTTGCCTCCACCGGGAAGGGATGTCAATGCAGCAATAGCTGCACCGTCTCTGTTAAAAACAGGGGAGCCACTTTCTTCCGGGAGAACAGGGATTGAGATCTGAATGAGCCTCTTGCTATCGAGGATGTCTTTAATAACGCCATCAGAGGCTAAAGGTTCAAATCCCGGGGAGGGCTTCACCGCAAAAATTGCCTCCCCCTTCTTGGGGCTATAGACTTTTGCCTTGCTTACAGCAGGAAGGGGTTCATTCGTTTTTACTTTAATGAGGACAAGGTTATTAACGCATTTTGGCGAGATGAGGTCTTCTATGGGTAACTGCAAACCTGCATTAGTTTCAGCAGCAAGAGTGTGGGGTAATTTTTTAAGCCACTGAATAATAACGTTACAGTTTGTTACAATAAGCCCGTCTTGATCAACAATAAAGCCGCTTCCCGAGGTAATGAGGTCCCCTTTTTCATCATGGACATTAATAATGACAGCCGTATCTTTCTGTTCTAAGACGGCATCCGGGATTTCAGCGAGTGCGTATGAAGATGCAAGGATGCACATCAGTGCAAAAGACAGGCATAGTATCGTTTTACTCATCTTTTTTATTATGTGCCCGACAGTGTCGTATATAAAAATAAGGCCCTTGCCCTTCTAGATATCTTTTGATGGGCAGATGTCATAGAGAACACATTCCTCATGTTTGGGTTTTTTTGCCTGACATATTTTTCTCCCATGAAATATAAGGAGGTGTGAAAGATTTCCCCATTCCTCCTTCGGTGTTATCGCCATGAGGTCTTTCTCTATTTTAACAGGGTCTTCATGCTCTGTTAGCCCAAGCCTGTATGCAAGCCGTTTTACGTGGGTATCAACTGCGATACCTTCGTGAATTCCAAATGCATTCGACAGTATGATGTTGGCAGTCTTCCTGGCAACCCCGGGCAGGCTTGTAAGTCCTGTCATCGTCCTGGGAACTTCTGATTTATAGTCTTCAAGGATTATCTGTGCTGCACCCTGAATATTCTTGGCTTTGGTCTTGTAGAAATTAATAGAGCTTATGTCTTTGCGGAATTCTTCAGGGGGAGCAAGGGCATAATCACGTACTGATCTGTATTTTTTGAAAAGGCTGTCTGTTACCTTGTTAACATGTGCATCCGTTGTCTGTGCAGAGAGTATCGTAGCGACGAGGAGTTCAAAAGGTGTTTTAAATCTGAGGGCTGTCTCCGGGTTCGGATATTCTTTTTTTAAACGCCTTATTATCTCTGACAGTTGTTTTGTCCTGTTCATATCCCCTCTTCAATTGGCCGGTGTTTGGCCCGGTTGAGATTATCGATATATAATTTTCATACTACCATATTTTAACCTAACCCATATTACCATTACATGCATTTTTGCGGGAGGCAATATATTTGAGCTTTTTATACCGAAGTGCATGTTGCGGGTAGAGAGCTTCCATGCCCTCTCCCTCTTCTGCGAGGAGAGGGCATGGCGGATGGGTTCAATTATTAAAACCTCATCCTTACCCTGTAGGCGAGTTTCGTCTCTTTGTCTTTTGGAACAGGGATATTGAACTCGGCAGTGAACGCCTCTGTCTTTTTATACTCATGAGAAGAGCTGAGCATCTTCCAATCTCCAGGGATTGGCTCAATAACCTTCACCACAACATCTTCTTTCTTGTGGTTCCTGAGGGATATCTCAAAACCTGCCTCATAGGTATCATATGCAATCTTTTTCCAGTCTGTCTGCTTCCTGCTGCCGACCACATCAAATGCATCTCCGAGTTTTACCCTCACCTTCTCGTCCTTCGGCGTATGGTCTATCGAATCCTCTCCGACAAACTGGAGGCTTCCCTCATGGTCGTGCTTGTATACCCTGACCGTACCTTTTGGAAGGGGTATCCCGAGGTTATGCTCTTTCCTGTTTTCCATCTCGACAAAGACGCCGACCTTCTGATTCGAGATCGCCTCACCGTATTGACTGTAATAATAGTAGCGGGCGCCGTAAAAGAGGAGTTCTTTTTTTACAGGGATGGTATCGGCGGAGACAAGGCTTATCTGCTTTGTCTGCCTGTCCTTTATCGTTGACGGTCTCTGGAGCGTATAGATGTGATATTCAAAAAATTCTTTTTCTTCAAACTGTGGAGCGGCCTTTGAAGCTGCCTCTGCGACACGGAGCATCTTGTCCCTGTATTCGTATTCGTCTTTCACCCTGTGAACATCGCCGGCAACGAGTTTCAGTTTCGCCTGCCTGTATGTTGTCCCGCTCTTGTTGTCAATGGTTACCCAGCCTGAGAGGTCTGCTTTGTCATCTTTCTCATTTAATGTCACGACATAGTCGGCCCGCCAGTTGATGCCGTTTGTAAGGTATGATGCTTCGACCCGCTGGACCGAAGAGAGACTGTTTTCAAGAAACCAGACAAGTGTTGGTTTCGAGATGAGATTTTCAGGGACTCCCGGAAAGATTATCCTTCCGGGGTGACCAAAGGTTATGTCGTCACCAATCTTGAATATCGGGCCACCGTTGTTCGAGAGAAGTGTTGCCGTTACAACTTCTTCTCTCTCTGTATAGGGGTTCTTGTCATAGAGTTTTACCTCTTTCCCGACATATTTATCGAGGAGCTTCTGTGGATTGAGCAGGTCGTATTCGTAGTTCTGCTCTAAGATCTGAAGGGTGTCGGCATCAACGAATGACTTTATATAGACACTTGTCGGTATGATATTGGAAGCAACGTCCATAAATCTTAATTCCCCTTTGCCCCTTGGAAGCTTTATCTCCCGCTGGTCTTTTACAAGTCCGAGATTGACATTATAGACTGTTACCGCGACACCGGTCTGATCTTCGATATTACTTGAGAGCAATTCCGGTTTTGAAGCGGGCTTGTCCGTTACTGCCATTGCACTGTAGCAAATACCTAACAGGGCTGTCAGGACCAGGATACTGTAAAAAAGCCTTTTCATCATGTTAATTTCTCCTTTCTTTCCGATCTTTTTAAAAATCTGATTTTTATTGAATCCCTCCTGCGAATTCTATCACATGACGATCTCAATGTTTTTAAAGACATGCGGAAATTAAACTTGATATTCCCTGTAGTCTTGCTACAGGGTTACCATATTTCTGTCATTCCGCACATGTCGGAGCGACTCTTCGCGTAGACTCGCTTCGAGATGCGGAATCCAGGGTTTCCCGTGAAAACGGGAATCTATTCCTTATGTATAGATTCCTGCTTCCACAGGAATGACGAAAATCAGGATATTTACATATTCAGGTTACCCGTGGTCTTGCCACAGGGGATCTTCAATTAATAGCATAACAGCCCTCCTTCAATTGATTGACCGGTCTTTGTGGATTAGACAATAGGGGGGTTAAAAAAGTTCCTTTAATTATTATTACCTCTTACCCGGAGTATGCGAAAGTATCGTTTGTTCTCATAAGGATTACACGGACCGACAAATTGACTTGTTAATAATTTTGAATCAAGAGCTATTTTTCAAGACTATAAGAAATCTTCCCATTTCTTTTATAAAACTTTCAGTATCGGTAAAATGTATAACTTTCAGCCCTTCGCCCCGGGCCCTTTTGATGTTATCGATGTTGTCGTCGATGAACAATACTTCTTCAGGCCTCAAGTCCATGGCATCGCATGTGTCTCTGAATATTGAAGGGTCTCGCTTTCCTTTGTGCAGTTTAAAAGAATTGAAAATATAGTCGAAATGATGAAAGAAGGGGGATTGTTGATTGATCTCGTCGAGCCAGTTTGTCTGGTCGCTGAGGATGGCGGTTATGAGTCCCGCAGCTTTTATCTTGTCCACATAGTGCAGCACCTGGGGCCTTAATGAAAACCTGCTGAGAATCTCGTTCCTGAGTTCATCATCACATGTGCTGATACCTGTCTCACGCCGTACCGTATCCCAGTATTCAGATTCACTGGCCATCCCCAGAACGTAGCCTGTCTTATATATGAGCTCATTAGCAGCGGCGAGGAATCTTTCCTGTTCCAACCCGTTCTTTCTCCCGATCGTCTTCAATCCTTCTTTGAAACCTTCATCGGCAAGCACGCCTCCGAAATCGAAAAAAACAGCCCGTATCATATTTCTCCAATGTTTATGGTGAAAAATTCACTCTGATTATACCATCAAAATCATAAACTCCATGCCCTTGACATTGTCCGGAGATTTGATAGTCTTGGTTTATGGGTACTCTTGTAGAAGAACCCTCAATGAGAGACAGACTCCATGTGTTTAAAGACAGAACCGAGGCAGGACATCTCCTCGCTGAAAAACTGGTCAAATATAAGAGTTCTGATGCAGTGGTTCTCGGTATCCCTTCGGGTGGTGTGCCCATAGCTTCAGTGATATCAAATGCCCTCGGCAAGCCAATGGATCTTATTATCGTAAGAAAAATCCAGATACCGTATAACCCGGAGGCCGGTTTTGGAGCGGCAGGACCTGAAGGAGATATTGTTTTAAACGAGGGGCTGTTAAGTCAGTTGAGCCTTACGGAAAAAGAGAAGGAAGCACAAATTCAAAAGACGATCGAGGTTATAAGGAAACGGGATAAACTGTTCAGGCAAAATAAACCATACCCGGTGCTGAAAGATAAAAATGTCATTGTTGTTGATGACGGTCTCGCATCGGGTTATACTATGTATGCAGCAACCGGATTTATCAAAAAGAAAAGCCCTCAGAGCGTAATTGTTGCAGTCCCAACGGGTTCGGAAAGGACCGTGGATTTTGTTCTCTCGGCAGTCGACGAACTTGTGTGTCTCAACGTAAGGGGCAGGTTCCCTTTTGCAGTAGCCGATGCATACAGGGAGTGGTATGACCTTGCAGACGAGGAGGTTTTGAATATAATGGCAGAAAGGCAGGGGAAGGACCTGTGAGAGCGCAGTAATGCGAACGACTAGCATGAATTATTCATGAATTTTTTTGTCAATCAGAAGAACAGATGCCGAGGTACAGAGTGTTCTTCGCATTAAGGACATCGAACACTCTGTAAAGCCGCTCCAATACTGCATCTGTTCTGCACACTATACTTTAATTAATAAACTGGGTTAGCATGAGAAAAACCGGGGGAAAACCTTGACGGATTACCTTGCCATAGCAACGATTATGTTCTGGCCGGTTATACCGCTTTTCTGGACACCTGTCCATTTCGCCCTTGGTTTTTTCAGGAAGCTCGGCATTTTTACCTATATCATGCCTTTGTTCACATGGGTCCCCGTAGCGTATCTGGTCTTCCTGAACCGCGCCTTTCTCCTGAATTACAAGACAGACTTTCCTTTAATAGTAAATGCCGCAGGTATGGTGCTTTTCCTGACCGGGGCATCGCTGCATATATGGACGGCAAAACTCCTCGGTATCCTGGGGATTATCGGCGTGCCGGAAGTATTTTCAAAGATCAAGGAAAACCTTGTAATCGCCGGACCGTTCTCGATCGTCCGGCATCCTACTTATTTAGCACATACGCTTATATTTTCCGGTGTATTTCTCATAACAGGGGTCAGTGCGGTCGGCATACTCACCGTAATGGATTTGATTGTAATTAATACAATAATCATTCCTCTTGAGGAGAGAGAATTACTGCGTCGTTTCGGTGAGGAATATCAGCAGTATAAGAGGGACGTGCCCTTCCGGGTTTTCCCCAGGATTTTTTAAAGCCGGAGAATTGGGACGTTCGTTCAATAATCTATCCCCTTTTGCGGTTCGATCCCTTGCCTGAAAGCATGCTTTATCTCGTTCATTTCAGTAACAGTATGGGCTCTCTTTATGAGCTGAGGATGTGCATCCCTCCCGGTCAGGATTAGATGCATGAGCGGAGGCTTCTTTTCGATCAGGTCCAGTATTTGAGTGATTTCTACGAGGTTCAACGTAAGTGCAACGTTAATTTCATCCAGGATCAAGATGTCGAAGTTGCCTGAGAGCATCTTCTTCTCAGCGAGATCAAGTGCTTCCCGGGCTTTCTTTCTGTGTTCTTCGTGGGTATAGGGATCTTGCTTCAGCTTGTAGAACCCACAACCCATGATATGGAGCTCAACATATGGAGCAAGTTTTTTAATACCGTCAATCTCTCCGGAATAGATATCACCTTTTATAAACTCAATGATACAAACTCTCATGCCATGCCCCGCGGCCCTCAGGGCCATTCCCAGGGCAGCAGTTGTCTTTCCTTTCCCGTGGCCGGTCATGACCACGATCAGGCCGACCTTTGTTTTCGGCTCAAGGAATTTTAGCTTCTTTTTGTTCATAAAATGGCCCGCAGTTATTTTTGTAAACATTATAGCAAAGTTACAACTATAATCTTTCCCTTATCCCGAAAATTCAATCGACTGTTGAACAGCAAGCAAAGTCTAGATAGAGTCGGGCATATTGCCCTGTATATAAGTCAAATTGCCCGATAAAATTTACTCCCTGAGTAATAATTGCCCAGTAAATTCAATAAGTTATAACCTGGCATCCCTCTTGCTTTTTTAAATGGGCATATACTAAAAAGAGCTCATTTACGAAAGTTTCTTGCATACGTGAGGAGAAAAAAAGGGGGATGAGGCGTACTCAGTGTGATGTCCCATTAATAACTTGTAATTCCGAACGACGACATATTACGAGTTATTAATGGGACACACTATAATCAGTGAGCGAGATAATGTACACTAGAAATCATTATAAGCTTCTTAAGCAGCTAATGGAGAGATACCTTTTTAGGGAAGAGGATATGATATTTGTAGAGAATATTGCTGACTGGTGCAAGCAATGTGGTATTCCCGAGCCGGATAAAGAAAGACCCTTGAAGTTATTACCGGGCCAGGGGGGCGGCTTCAAAATGCTCATTAAGGAATATATTCCTGATAAGACACTGAATGAGAGGATAAACGCATTGAGTATCCGGGGACAGCTTGTAAGCGTAGCACATGACAGAGCTGAATTAGTTAATTCAGAAGAAAAGAAACTTGCTTATTTGTTTTTAAAGGAAGTTGCCCATGGTCTTCATGAGATACACGATGAATTGCTTGCCGATAACTGGGCGATTGAAGAGATGAAACATGCGGGGCTTTTTTTTAAATAGCATAAGATCCGTACCGATTCTGAAAAATATTTTTCTAAAAGGAGGATGCTATGGCTTTCGTAGCAGAAGATTATTCAAGGCTTGTAGGAATGGAGGGATTCAGCGAGACACTTCTTAAAAATCACTTCACGCTCTATCAGGGGTATGTAACAAACACCAATAAGTTGCTGGAAGCCCTCGCACAGATGCTGAAGGATGATAAAGCCGGTACCCCGGAATTTGGGGAGTTGAAGAGGAGGCTTGGCTGGGAATTTAACGGGATGAGACTGCATGAATATTATTTTGAAAACCTGGGAGGTAAAGGGGGGATTAACAGGGATGGAAAGCTTGCCGGGAAACTGGCAGAGGATTTTGGCAGTTATGATCTGTGGGAGAAGGAATTCAGGGCAACAGGGGCTATGAGAGGGATCGGCTGGGCTGTTCTTTACCAGGACGTTACAGGCGGCAGACTCATCAACTTCTGGATAAACGAACACGATGTCTCCCATCCTGCGGGATGTAATCCCCTCTTGATTATGGACGTCTTTGAACACGCCTTTATGCTTGATTACGGGCTGAAAAAGGCTGATTATGTAGGTGCTTTCTTTAAAAATATCGATTGGTCTGTTGTAGAAAGTAGACTGAAATAAACGTGGGTATAACAAAAACTATATCCGAAAAATACAGTTGATCGTTTTGCATTTTCCGGATACAGCCGGAGGTAAGCACAATGAAAATATTAATTGTGAGCGCAGACAATTTTGAGGATACCGAACTACTCGTTCCTTACTATCGCTTGAAAGAAGAAGGATTTCAGGTAGATGTTGCTTCTTTTAAAAAGGGCACCATAAAAGGAAAACACGGGTATACAGTGGCAGTCGATAAAACCTTAAAGGAAGTTGACCCGGGTGACTATGGGGCGCTTGTCCTTCCGGGAGGCAAGGCCCCGGCAACCTTGAGAAAAGACAGGCATGCCCTAGAGATTGCCAGGCATTTCTTCACGGAGAGCAAGCCTGTATCTGCAATATGCCACGGGCCGCAGATACTGGTTTCAGCGGGATTGCTAAAGGGAAGGAAAGCGACTTCTTACAAGTCTGTTGCAAAAGAAATAAAAGACGCAGGGGCTGTCTATGAAGACAGGGAGGTCGTTGTCGATGGAAATCTTGTCACCTCGAGAGAGCCCTCGGATTTCCCCGCATTTTTAAGAGAGACAATGAAACTGATAAAAGGGATCAGGAAAAGATAGGGTTAGTCATGCCTATCCTGCAGAGCGGTAAAGAGAAAATAAGCACGGCCGGCTCCTTTCTCAGCAAACATTCTTGTAACAGACAGGATTAATTCCATAAATGAATCGACTATCTAAAGAAAAATCTCCCTACCTTCGAAAAGCTGCAAAACAAAAAATAGACTGGTATCCCTGGTCGGACGAGGCCTTTGAGGCTGCGAAGCTGGAGGATAAACCCGTATTCCTCAGTTCGGGTGCACAATGGTGCCACTGGTGCCACGTGATGGCAGAGGAGTGTTTCAGCAATGAGGAGATAGTCCGGGTCCTTAACGAGCATTTTATCGCTGTAAAGATCGACAGGGACGAGAGACCTGATATAGACAGGAGGTACCAGCAGGCTGTCTCTGCAATGGGCGCCGGAAGCGGCTGGCCGCTCAGTGTCTTCCTCACGCCTGATAAGAGGCCATTTTTTGGAGGCACCTATTTCCCTCCCGAGGATATGCTTGGACGGCCGGGGTTCAAGAAGGTATTGAAAACAGTGGTCGATTTTTATAAAACGAGAAACAAAGACGTTACAGAATACAGTAAAAAGCTTATTGAGAATATGAGACCCCAGCACCTCGTGCAGACTGATATCGACCAAGCATTCCTGGATGACGCTGTAAAAACCATGCTCTCACAGAGTGATTCCCAAAATGGCGGTTTTGGTTCATCCCCCAAGTTCCCGATGCCTGGTGCAATCGAATTTCTTATCAACAGATATTTTTACACGAAAGATGATTCAATCGCTCACGCGGTCAAAAAGACCCTTGATTCAATGGCAAAAGGGGGAATTCATGACCAGATCGGGGGAGGTTTTCACAGGTATGCTGTTGACGGGAAATGGATCATCCCGCATTTCGAAAAAATGGCAGATGATAATGCATGGCTCCTGAGGAATTACATCGATGCATATGCAGTCTTTGAAGATGAATCCTTCAGGGATGTTGCTAAGCATATCGCAGGTTTTGTTCACGGGACTCTTTCTGACCCCGGGGGCGGGTTTTACGCCAGCCAGGACGCAGATGTTACGCCTGATGACGAAGGTGGATACTTTACCTGGACAGAAGAAGATTTCAGGAGGGTATTGGATGAGGATGAATACCGGGTAATGTCCCTGCATCTCTTCCAGGAAATGGGCTCAATGCACCATGACCACAGGAAGAAAGTATTGAGTATATCGATGGATCCAGGGGCGATAGCTTTAAAAAGCGGGATTGACGAGAAAGCGGTTATCGCCTTGATAAAAAGCGGCAAGGAGAAGTTGCTCAGTGAGAGGCAACGGAGAACAGCGCCCCCCGTTGACAAGACAATTTATACATCTCTTAACAGCATGATGATTTCGTCATATCTCAAGGCTTTCAGGGTTCTGAAAGATACACATTTAAAAGAATTTGCATTGAAGAGCATTCACAGGATCCTGGAAAATCATCTCGTTCACGACGAGCTATTTCATACCGAAGGCATAAAAGCGGTTTTGGACGACTATATTTATTTGATAGATGCATTGATCAGTGCATATGAAGTTACCGGAGATGCGATCTATTGCAATCGTGCAGACGAGCTTATGCTGAGCTGTATCGCGAAGTTCTGGGATGCCGGTGAAGGAGGCTTTTTCGATACGGAAGAAGAAGTTCTCGGGATCCGGATGAAAGATGCGGAGGATATACCGCACCCTTCAGCAAACGCACTGGGTATCATGCTCCTTCTGAAGCTCCATTATATGACTGGCAAACAGAGTTATAGCATGCTTGCCGAAAGTGCACTGAAAGGCTTCTCTTTGAAAGCACAAGGTGCGGGTATTCTCTCCGGGTACTATTTTTGCGCATTAGATGCTTATTTCAACATGCTGAGATTGAAGATGGAAGCAACTCCGGACAGTGAACTGTCGGATGTGGTCCTTTCAACATTCAATCCGTACCTCAGTATTGTTTATTCACAGGACAGAGGGCGTGCAGTCCCTTGTTTCAGGACAGCCTGTTATAAACCGGTTGGCGATACGGAAACCCTCAGGGACGTCTTGAAGGACCCGGGAAATATTCAGAATAACAGCCTGTGATTTATAATGAGCTTCTATCTTATTTCTTGCTTTAACCTGTGGATCAATCTCATAAATTCTGCGCTATAAACCTTTTCATGTTCAGCGAGGAATTCCGATACCCTTGCCTGAACTGCTTCGTCAACTGAAAGGGATGCCTGGAAGGCAGTCCTTCCGTCAGGTGTCCTTACAGGTTGAAGTCTCATCTGGGGATTTCTCTCTATCTCGGCACGCAACTCATCAACTATCCCCTTTTTCCTGTCTTGATATTCCTCCAGCAATATTTCAATAGAATCCAACAGTTGCTCAATTGCAGGCGTACGCTGTTTTTCTTTAAGTGTTTCGATTGCAAGAATACCGTCTTTCCGGGTTTTCAGTTCCTCGGGAGTTAAAGATAACCCGAGTGAATCTGTCAGGTACTCTTGAGCCTCTTTCAGGATAAAAGGGTTTTTCCCTTTTAAATGCTGCCACAGGCCATTGCGGTCGAGCTTGCCTCTGTAAAATTCTGACAGCAACAACTTTAACTCTTCCTGTTCCTTCAGCAGCGCTTTTTCTTCAGGAGTAAACTCTCCGATTTTTGCCGCCTTTTCCATCGCCTTTTCCAATGCACTTTTTACATTGCCCATAATTCGATCTCCCTTCTTTAAAGCAGCTGAAGAACCGCTCTTCGATATTATTTTAACAGATATGTGACCTTTACGTTGAGTTCTCACCAGGGGTGAAAACGGGAAGGAAATTTCCCTGGTTCGGGGAGATAATCTAATTATTATTGCTATTAAGAAAATCCATAGTCTGTCATCTCAAGAAAAAATCCGGAACAATATATCATAATCACTGAGATGTTGCATTCTCATTTCTTTTTTTTTAGTCTTTGAAATGAGAAATCCATAAGTCAGCATTCTTTTTTCAGGCATGTATAGATCTCCTTCACTAACTTCAGCTGTTCTTCCTCATCCAGAGGGATGCCGTTCTCAAGGAGTTTCAGAACCTGGTCTATTTCTGCATTCCCCTGCCGCAACAGTGTTATCTTTTTTTCTTGTTCCTGTATCATGCTGTCAAACCCGGTTAAGTCAAATTTTAAGCCAAACCTTTTATCGATGAAGGAAATCAGGGATTTGGCAGACCGGGGATCTTCATGTGCACCCAGGTAAAAAGGTATTTCAGGCCAGAGGCTTACACCGGGGATCCCTCTTCTCCCGGCAACCCAGAGCAAATAGCTGCTGATTGCAGGAGGGCCTTCCCACGTCATGTCTTCCAGCCCGTAGCCCTGCAGTTCTTCACGGAATGCCGGCTGATTAAAAACCGAAAGAATTCTCCTGGGAGAATCATGGAGAGATGACGGTGACAGGAATCCGCTTATGGTATATAATTCTTTAACATGACAGAATTGCTCGGCAATGTCCAAAACAGTATTGAGGAATTTGTAGTGTTGAAAATTAGGCTGATCCGACTTAAAAACCACGATATTCGTTTTCTCATTATAAAAAAATGAGCTTTCGGGGAACTGAATAATATCAGCCTCGACAGAAACTCCTCCGAAAGAGAAAAATTCCCGGGGTTCAATCTCGCAGAATACCCGGCTGCCCAATGAACTGTTCAGGAAATCTGTGACCATTGGTGCTACGTTCCCCGTATCCCTGTGCCAGCCGACAACCAGGGAAGAGGTTTTAAGTTCAGGCCTGGCGGTACATCTAAAGGGCTTCCTCATCTCCCTTGCTACCTTTTTTCAAGAAATCGGAGATCTCTTCCCATAATTTCTTTTTGTTCTCTTCTGTCATTGGTTTGAGCTCGGTCGTTTCTACCTGGCATGTCTCTTTTAGTTTTTCGAGCTGGCTTCTCATTTCGGACGGTATCTGACTGTAGAATTTTTCTATGTTCTTTTCAGATTGCCGGACAAATTTCTCGAATTGGCTCAGGTCTATATTGATCCCTAACATCCCGCTGAAAACATCGAGTACAGATTTTGATGCCTTTGGATATAATAACGGTAATCCCTGCAGATAAATTGGTATTTCTCCCATGAGACAAATACCATCGAACCCTCTCTTTTTTGCTACTCCCAGGAGAAGTCCGTTCAGGCCGGTTATTTGCCCCTTGCCTCCCCTTCCTTCAATTTCTGACATAAGGATTGTATTTGCATACCCTTTTATTTCCCCGAGGAGGTGTTTAGTGTTTGGGACAGCCCAGACTCTCGAGCACATGGAATGGTGCATAAGGGATACCGCTGCTCCAGAGGTATAGACCCTCCGGCAGCCGAATTTTTCTGCCACATCCAGAACAAGATTGGCCATTCGGTAAGCCTCTTCCCCATCGGCATAATCTGATGTTGCCTGCCTTCGAGGTTGTTCCTCACCAATAAAAAATATCAGGTCTTTTCCCCCGATGCTCCGGTAATAAAATTTATTTGTCGGGAACTCAAGTTTTTCCAGGAGACCCTCATTGATTACGACCTTTGACGGCGGAAAAAACTCATAACTCTCGATTTCTCCCAGTTCTTCTGCCTTTGTCAATTCTCTGAGAGCATTAACTGCTATGATTCCGATATTACCTATCCCCGGCCAACCGATAATCATGACTGGACTTTTCAGTTTTGGATGTCTATGCAACTTTATCCCCAATACTCTGTTCCTCCAGATGATATTTTCTATACCCATAGTTTAACAGATTTTAGAGCGACTGCACCTTCTTCAGATTCTAATTGGAAGGATCAATCATGCAATATAGCTGTGATATGGCAGTAACATTTGACCATGCAATAAAAAAATACAAAAGATTTAATGTCTTTGATTAAAGAGGTTTATTCGAACTCAATTCAAACTAAGACCTTAAAACATCCCCCTGTCCAGTGTCCTGTACTGTATAGCCTCTGATACGTGATGGGACTGAATATTTTCAGATGACTCGAGGTCGGCAATAGTCCTGGAGAGTTTCAATATCCGCGTATAAGCCCGTGCTGAAAGGCCAAGTTTTTGCATCGCAGTGTCGAGGATTGTCTGTGCATCAGCATGGAATTTGCAGTATTTTTTTATATGCCTGGTCTTCATCTGGCCGTTTGCATATATTTTTTTGTCGTTCCTGAAACGTTCGTACTGGATTTTCCTCGCAGCAACGACCCGTTTCCGTATTGTTTTTGAATCTTCGCCTGAATATTCGTTGGAAAGTTCTTTATATGGCACAGCCGGCACTTCTATGTGTATATCGATGCGGTCGAGCAGCGGCCCCGAGACCTTGTGCCGGTAACGGTATATCTGCCCGTGCGTACAGGTGCACTGGTGGCGCTCATCGCCGAAATATCCGCACGGACAGGGGTTCATGGCTGCAACAAGCATAAAAGTTGCAGGGTACGTAATGGAAGCCACTGCCCTCGATACGGTTACCTCTCCGTTCTCAATGGGCTGCCTTAAAACCTCCAGTACATTCCTTTTGAATTCCGGCAGTTCATCCAGGAAAAGCACACCGTTGTGCGCAATACTGACTTCACCGGGTTTCGGTACCTGTCCGCCACCGATTAATGCAACATCCGAGATTGTATGGTGTGGATACCTGAACGGCCTTATCGCGAGCAATGGTTGCCCTTTACTCAGGAGGCCTGCTACACTGTGTATCCTCGTTGTCTCTAATGCTTCGTCAAACGTCATGCCGGGAAGAATGGTCGGGAGCCTCCTGGCGAGCATTGTCTTTCCAGAACCCGGCGGCCCGATCATCAGGACGTTGTGCGCGCCTGATGCAGCGACTTCGAAAGCCCTTTTAGCGTGTTCCTGGCCTTTGACGTCGATGAAATCGTCCTCATAAATGGAATTCTCTTCCATAGCCTTGTGAATATCGATCATACAGGGTTCTCCCCGGACGCTGTTCTTGAGGAACTCGATGACCTCGGGGAGGCTTCTCAGTCCATAAACCGGTATGCCGGCCACGACTGCAGCTTCTAAGGCGTTCTCTTCCGGAAGTATTATTCCCTTTAACCCGAGTTCCTTTGCCCGTAAGGCCATTGACAAAGCACCCCTCACTGATTTTAATTTTCCGTCCAGTGAAAGTTCACCGGTAAAGAGGTAACCGTTACCGGAGTCTAACGAGATAACCCCCTCTGCAGCGACGATTCCGATTGCTATCGGGAGATCGAATGATGAACCCTCTTTTTTTAAATCAGCCGGTGCAAGATTAACGGTTATCTGCTTTAACGGGAAGAAAAAGCCGATATTTTTGAGTGCTGCCCTGACACGGTCCCTTGATTCCTTGACAGCAGTATCGGGGAGACCGACCATTGAAAAATGCGGAAGACCTCTGGTTGCTATATCAACCTCTACCTCTACCGTATGGGCATCGATACCTATGATACTTGCGCTGAGAATCTTTGAAAGCATAGGGGTAAATTATATTTTTAATCGAGATTGAAATGCAATATGTTAAAATACCCGCTGACGTTATTTCTCGCATAAAAATGGCAAAGGTACCAGTAAGCATAGAAGAACAGATGAAGGTTTCCTATCTCGATTACGCAATGAGCGTAATTATAGGGAGGGCTCTTCCTGAAGTGAGGGACGGACTGAAGCCGGTTCAGCGAAGAATACTCTATGCTATGTTCAGGGAGGGGCTTCTCCCGGGAAGAAAATACTCAAAATCTGCCGGTGTCGTAGGGGAGGTTTTGAAAAAGTACCACCCCCACGGTGATACTGCCGTGTATGATGCACTTGTCAGGCTCGCCCAGGATTTCAACATGAGGTATCCCCTGGTTGACGGACAGGGGAATTTCGGGTCGGTTGATGGTGATCCCCCTGCCGCCTACAGATATACAGAGGCGCGGCTAGCACCAATCGCTGAGGAATTCCTATCGGACATAGATAAGGATACCGTTGATTTCATCCCTAATTTTGATGAGACAACCCGGGAGCCCGTCGTCTTGCCTTCACGGGTTCCGAATTTAATAATCAACGGTTCCTCAGGAATAGCCGTAGGTATGGCTACAAACATACCCCCCCATAATCTCGGAGAGATAGTGGACGGTCTTGTGCTGTTGCTCGAGGACCCAGACGCGAGTATTGAGGAACTACTGGGTATTGTCAAGGGTCCCGATTTCCCGACAGGGGGTACGATTCACGGTTCCGATGGGATTGTCCAGGCTTACAGTCAAGGTAAGGGTCTTATTAAAGTCAGGGCAAAAGCCAGGATTGAGCGTGAACATAAAGGTGGAGAAAATATAATTATAACCGAACTCCCTTATCAGGTTAACAAGGCAAAGCTGATTGAGAAGATTGCGGAGCTGGTGAGAGAAAAAGTCATTGAGGGGATATCCGAACTTCGGGACGAGTCTGACAGGGAAGGGATAAGGGTTGTAATAGAACTGAAAAGAGGCGAGATGCCCCAGGTTGTTCTGAATAATCTTTACAAACATACACAGATGGAAACTACCTTCGGGATCATTATGCTGGCACTTGTGAATGGTCAGCCGCGAATACTGGACCTGAAGCGTCTACTTTACTATTTCCTTCAACACAGGCGCGATGTTGTGCTTAAAAGGACCGGATTTGAGCTTAAAAAAGCCGAAGAAAAGGCTCATATCCTCGAAGGGTTAAAGATAGCCCTTGACTATCTCGATGAAATCATAAACCTTATCAAAAGCTCTGAAACACCTCAGGACGCAAAGGTTGCTCTGATGCGAGATTATCCTCTCACTGAGATTCAGGCACAGGCGATACTTGATATGAGGCTACAGCGACTCACAGGGCTTGAAAGAGAGAAGATAGTAAGAGAACTGACGGAGTTGTTAAAGGATATAGAACGCCTGAAAACAATACTCGAAAGCGAGGCACTCGTTTCCCAGATAATCAAGGAGGAGCTGCTTGCTATTAAAAATAAATATGCTGATGCAAGAAAGACAGAAATTACCGAAGAAACGAAAGAGATTACTGTTGAGGATCTCATAACGGAAGAAGAGATGGTGATTACACTTTCTCATAACGGATATATAAAGAGAAACCCTCTGAGTGCTTATCGAAGCCAGAGGCGGGGTGGTAAGGGCCTTATCGGCATGGAGACACGGGAGGAGGATTTTGTCAAATATCTCTTTATAAGTTCGACACATGACTATATGCTCTTCTTCTCTAATCTCGGGCGGCTCTACTGGTTAAAGGCATATCAGATTCCTGAAGTCGGCAGGGCAGCAAAAGGCAAGGCATTAGTGAACCTGCTGAGCCTTTCGGAAGGAGAACTAATTACAGCAGCACTTCCCGTACGCGATTTCCAGAAAGGTTTTCTCGTGAAATTTACAAAGAAGGGAATTGTCAAAAAGACTGCCCTCGAGAAATACAAGAATCCGAGAGGAAAAGGGATCATTGCCCTGACCCTCGAGCCGGGAGACGAACTGATTGCAGTAAGAAAAACAGACGGTAAAAGCGACCTTATTATAGGAACAAGTAACGGCCTTGCAATAAGATTCAATGAGGAAGATGTGCGCGACATGGGCCGCACGGCTAAAGGAGTGAGAGGCATTAGGCTCAGCAAAGGAGACGAGGTGGTCTCTGCCGAAGTTGCGGAGGAGAGAACAGCACTCCTGACGGTCACAGAAAAAGGGATCGGGAAACGTTCCAACATTGAGGATTATCCTGTTCAGCGGCGTGGCGGAAAAGGTGTGATTTCCATCAAAATCACTGAAAAAGGCGGAAAGGCAGTCGGTCTCATGCAGGTGAGAGATGAGGATGAGGTCGTTATGATAACCAGTTCGGGGAAGCTCATAAGAACCCTTGCAGGTCGTATATCTTTGCACGGAAGGAATACACAGGGTGTGCGGCTTATGGACGTTGAAGGGGATGATAAGATTGTTAGTATAGGAAGAGTTGCTGAAAGGGATTAGGACCCTCTTTATCCATTTCAATCACGGCTTTTTGTCGGGACAAAATACTTTTCAGTCAACATTGTTTCCGATAGACGCAGTTCTTGGGTTAATAAACAAGCCATACATTTTTCAGATATGTATTTCGACAATGTCTTTATCTTTTAAAATATGATTTTTTTCCACCCTCTGGCCGTTGAACCGTGCAGAGCCCCATATCCTTGCAAATTTCATATTGCGGAAAAACTCTTTGTGGATTGAGCTTGCAAGGTCCAGCAAGGTTGATCCCGATGGAACAGTGAAGGGGGTTGAGAGGTCAGGTTCCTTCCCCGGTGGTTTGGAGTAAACCCTGATAACCCCGGAAAGTTCAAAGACAGCTCTTTTTAATTCCTCGATATTCTCCTTGGCCAGAGCAGAGACCGAAATGCACGAAGAGATATGTCCAAATTTCTTTCTGAGTCGCAGGAACGCTTCGCCTGTTTCAGGGAGGTCTTGCTTATTAGCAACAATGAGTATTCGTTTAAATATTCCGGCATGAGTGCTGACATCTGACATCTGATTTCTGACTTCTGTTTTTATGTGAATATTCCAGCTTTTGAGCTGGTCAATAAGGAGTTCAGCCTGAATCTCGGGATCATCAGAAAGATCCACGACAATGATAAGGGCGTCTGCATATCTGGTGATACCGGAAACCCAGCCGTCAGTAGACTCGTTTCCTACCGGAGGCAGGTCTACGAGCTGGATCATTATGTCCTCGTAAGGCATCATTCCCGGCAGGGGCATGGTCGTAGAAATCGGGTATTCTGCAATTACAGGCGTGGCGTTTGTCAGTGTTGCCAGGAGGCTGGATTTACCCACATTTGGAAACCCTACAAGGGCTATCTGTGCCGCCCCTTCCTTAGGAACTGTATAGAGGTCAGCCCTCGCACCCTTTTTCTTTTTGGCCGCATCTTTTCTAAGCTGTGAGAGCCTTCTCCTCAGATCAGCCCTGAGCTTGTCAGTACCTTTATGTTTGGGTACGGTAGCTATAAGGTCTTCGAGGGCTGCGATTTTTTCTGAATGAGCAGATGCCTGTTTAAACCTTTTTTCAGCTTCAAAATATTCAGGGGGGAGGTTCGCCGGCATAATAGATTTTACCATATAAAAAATGATTCGAGGGCGGAGTCAAGCGATAAAATATCAAAGTCCAAATGTCAAAAATTTTAGCTTGCAGGCTTGTCAGCTGTCCAGCTTGCAAGCCAAAATTGCTCAATCCCTAAAGCTTAAAAAATTTCTCCTTACTAGGTGTAAGTAAACAGAATATTTTGATATTTTAGCTTTGAAATTTGTCATTGAATTACAGCACGGTCCACTGCTGTGGAAGGAAAAGCCTTTCATAAGTCATAAGCGCAAATCTGTCTGTCATGCCTGCAATGAAGTCACATACAATACGGTGATTCCCCGGCTTCTTTTCCTTAGAAATATCAACAAAGATTTCATCGATATGTTCAAGGTAATAGGCATACAAATCTTGCAAGACTTTTTTTGCTTTTTTAAATTCTTTAATTGTTTTTTCGCCTTCATAGACATGTTCGTAGAGAAAGTCCCTTAACCTGTAAGTAGCTGACAAGATATCATCACTCATCTTCAGCTCTTTGAGACCCGTCTTTAAAGAACAAAATATTAAATCCTTTACCATCGTATCGATTCTTTTAGAATGTCTGTCCCCGAGAATTTTCAGAATTTCACGGGGGATGTCTGATTTTTTAATTACCTCTGCCCTCATTGCATCGTCAAGGTCATGGTTTACATAGGCAATGATGTCGGCTGCGCGAACTAACTGACCTTCGAGCGTATTAGCCCTTTCAGCCTTTGCATCAGGCAATATTGCGCCCTTACCCTTTGAGTGTTTGACTATCCCGTCTCTTACTTCATGAGTGAGATTTAGTCCCCTGCCGTTTTTTTCTATGAAATCCACAACCCTGATGCTTTGTTCGTAATGCTCAAACCCGCTTGGGTGTATCTCCCTCAATACAGCCTCTCCTGCATGTCCAAAGGGGGTATGGCCCAGGTCATGGCCTAATGCTATTGCCTCAGTCAAATCTTCGTTCAACCGCAATGCCCTTGCTATTGTCCTTGCTATCTGTGATACCTCAAGCACATGGGTAAGACGTGTTCTGTAATGGTCTCCCTTAGGAGCAAGGAATACCTGGGTTTTGTGTTTGAGCCTCCTGAATGCCTTTGAATGGATTATCCTGTCCCTGTCTCTCTGGAAACACGTTCTGATGTCGTCTTCTTTTTCAGGTCTCAGTCTCCCCCTGCTCTGTGAGCTTAGACAGGCTTTGGGATGGAGGACCTTTTTCTCAATTTCTTCTGTCTGCTTGCGGATAGTCATAAATTATCCAGTTCATTTTATCATATAAAAAGTGTCTGTTTTCAGAAAGAAGCATTAAAGCTGTTATTCTCTCATGGTTAACTCCAGGGATGGTGACCGCGCAATGAGCTCCCGGATAAAGGTTTTCTTATCTTTCGGTGAAATCAAAATAATCCGTTTTTTGCTGTCCTTTAAGTACTCTATTCTCAACCTGTCAAGAGACCAGGCAGGAGAGCTGACAGGATTCCTTGTAGGAACCACATGCACAATTGAAGAAAGGGGAATTGTGTAACGCAGCAGTATCCCGCTACGGATCTTCAGGGCTGAGGTTGTGATTTCGTAATAAACCGGATATGCGAAAAGAATGAGGATCCCAAAATAAAAGATAAAGACTGCACAGAGTATCCACGTCCCGGGATTATGAAGCCCATTGAATATTAGACGGTTGAATAGCTGAATGATTAGCAAGAGCCCGGCTAAAGCCACGATAAGAACAAGCCAAGCGTCTTTCTTTGTTGGATAGATCATCGACCCATGACCGATATATTCCGCTGATTACTGATTGAATCTATTTATCTGTTTGATTATAGCTGGCTGATCAGCAAAGGTTTAAACCGATTCGCTTAGCTACTTTATCACCTCTACCTCCATGTAATGCCTGAGTACTTCTGGTACGATAACACTTCCGTCTTTCTGCTGGTAATTTTCAAGGACGGCGATTAGGGTACGTCCTATGGCAAGGCCGGAGCCATTCAAAGTATGAACGAACTCGGTACCCCTTTTCCCTTCCCTTTTGAACCGAATATTAGCCCTTCGTGCCTGGAAATCAGTGAAATTCGAACACGAAGAAATCTCTCTATACCTCTGCTGGCCCGGGAGCCAGGCCTCAAGGTCGTATGTCTTTGACGCCGCAAACCCCAAATCCCCGGTGCAGAGTTCTACGACCCTGTAAGCAAGTCCGAGTTTTTGCAGTATCTCCTCGGCATCTGTTGTCAATAGTTCAAGTTCACGATACGAGTCTTCGGGTTTCACAAACTTTACAAGTTCGACTTTGTTGAACTGATGCTGTCGTATGAGACCCCGTACATCTTTTCCGTATGAGCCTGCTTCACGCCTGAAGCACGGTGTATACGCCGTGTAAAAGAGGGGGAGGTCTTTCTCAGGCAGGATTTCATCCCTGTGGATGTTCGTCACGGGGACTTCTGCCGTAGGTATCAGGTAAAACTCCGGGTCAGAAATTTTAAAAAGTTCCATCTCGAATTTGGGGAGTTGCCCGGTGCCTGTCATGCTTTCTCTGTTGACGATAATCGGTGGAAAGACCTCTTTGTATCCTTTCGATGTGTTAAGATTCAGCATGAAATTCATTAAAGCCCTTTCGAGCCTGGCTCCCAAACCCTTCATAAGGGCGAACCGTGAACCTGCAATTCTTGTTGCCCTTTCAAAGTCGATAATGTCAAGTATTTCGCCGATGTCCCAGTGATTCAGCGGTTCAAAGTCAAAATTCCTCGGTTCCCCCCACTTCCTTACCTCTATATTCTCTGTCTCGTCTTTCCCTAAGGGAACAGATTCATGCGGTATGTTAGGTACATGCATGAGGAATTCATTCATGGTTTGTTCAAAGGTCTTTATTTCTTCATCATAAGCCTTGATCCTGTTGGCAACTCCCTTCATCTCCTCGATGAGATGCTTTACGTCCTGTTTTTTTGACTTCAGACGGGCAATTTCTTCGGAAACAACATTCCGCTTGTTGCGGAGTTCTTCGGCCTCTTTGAGGACCTTTCTTCTCTTCTCCTCGTTTTCTGTAAACTGACGGAAATATAACCCGCCTCCGATATTTTCTCCGGATAAATCAGGCATTATATCGTCATCGTAGACGGGATATCCCCTATCCCGTATGGCTTTTTTCACTAATTCCAGGTTTTCCCTGACAAACTTTATATCAAGCACTTATGCTTCTCCTTTCAGGTATAATAAACTACTACGTGGTCACAGTGAAGTCAAGAAAACGTGTCACACGAAAAGCCGGCACGCGATGAAAATTCAATCAGCCCGACTGTTTATTCTTTCTATTCCTTCTATCTCTACGACTTTATTTCTTGAAGTATGACCCCTGATAATTTTTATGGCTGTCTTTCTTATTCGAAATTTATCGGAGAGAATCTCAACAAGTTCTTTGTTTGCTGCCCCTCCCGCCGGAGGAGAGTTAACCTTTATTTTGATGACATCGCCTGCAATGCCGGATATCCCGTGTTGAGAAGATTTCGGATATACGGTAATTTTTACGGCTATCCCCCTTTTTGTCTTTTTGTAAGGAATTTCCATAACATACTTATTTTAACCTAAAAACACAGGAGACCAGAAAAAGATTTTCCAGGAGGATTATTTTCCCGTCACATAAGATATATATTGCCGCAAAAGGTAATTTGAATAAGTTAAAGCTAATTTTTTATATTAGAGCATAATGTATAAAGACCGAGATTACGAGGTAATCGTCATTGGTGCCGGTCACGCAGGCTGTGAGGCGGCATCTGCCGCAGCACGAATGGGACTTTCCACCTGCCTTTTTACCATCAACCTCGATACCATAGCACAGATGTCGTGCAATCCTGCGATAGGGGGGCTCGCAAAGGGCCATCTTGTCCGTGAAATAGATGCTCTCGGAGGAGAGATGGCAAAGGTGACGGACAGCGCGGGCATCCAGTTCAGGATGCTGAATATGAGTAAGGGGCCTGCTGTTTGGTCGCTGAGAGCGCAGACCGACAGGGTACTGTACAGGCTTATGATGAGAAAAGTTCTGGAGTCTCTGGAAAATCTTGACATAAAACAGGCTCTCGTAGAAGAGATTATTACTGAGAACGGAAGAGTAAAAGGAATCCTCACGTCGCTGGATATCTTTTACGGTGCAAGGGCAGTCATAGTCACCACGGGTACATTCCTTAAGGGGTTGATCCATATAGGTCTTGAGAACCTTTCTGCCGGAAGGGCAGGGGAATCCCCTTCCATGGGGCTTTCCGATTCGTTAAGGAACCTCGGGTTCAAGATGGGCCGCTTAAAAACAGGAACCCCTCCCAGGCTCGATGCAAAGACGATTAATTTTTCAAAAACGGAACCCCAATATGGTGATAACCCCCCATGTCCATTTTCACACAGTACCCGCGAGATAGCGAATCCACAGCTCCCCTGCTACTTTACTTTTACAAACAGAGAGACCCACGAGATTATACGCGCCAATCTTGAAAGGTCGCCTTTATACAGCGGTAAGATAAAGGGAGTCGGTGCGCGGTATTGTCCTTCAATAGAAGACAAGGTAGTGAAGTTTGCAGAGAGGGAACGGCATCAGGTCTTCCTTGAGCCCGAGGGGCTGGAAACAAAGGAATACTACGCTAACGGGATACCAACGAGCCTTCCATATGATATCCAGGTGAAGTTTGTTAGGACGATCCCCGGACTGGAAGAAGTAGAGATAATGAGACCTGGATATGCTATTGAATACGATTATGTTTTTCCTACCCAGCTGAGGCATAGCCTGGAAACAAAGCTCATTGAAGGATTATTTCTAGCCGGCCAGATAAACGGGACCTCCGGCTACGAGGAGGCCGCAGCGCAAGGATTAATGGCCGGGATAAATGCAGCTTTGCAGCTGTTGGGAAGGGACCCTGTCATCCTGGGAAGACAAGAGGCATATACAGGGGTTCTCATCGATGACCTGGTAACCAAGGGGACCGAGGAGCCTTACAGGATGTTTACATCGCGGGCAGAATACAGGTTGTTGCTCAGGCATGACAACGCTGACCAGCGTTTGATGGAAAGAGGATATGATTTAGGCCTCCTTGACAGTACACTCTATCAGCGGCTTCTCGAAAAGAAGAGCCAGATTGATATTGAGATACAAAGACTCAGGAAAGCCCGTTTAAAATTACATGGCATGGATAAGAGAGAAACCCTCGAACAACTCTTAAAAAGGCCGGAGATCGATTACCGGTTCATAGAAAACGTGTCGCCTCTTCCGGTTAATCTAAGCGCTGACGTTAAAAGGCAGGTTGAGATACAGGTCAAATATGAAGGCTATATACGGCGGCAGTTCGAGATGGCCGAGAGACTCAAGAAGATGGAGAAGATGCAGATACCAAAGGGTTTTGACTATGGTGCAGTCAACGGGCTTTCAAGAGAGATTTTTAACAAGTTGAAAGAGGTAAACCCTGTGAACCTGGGACAGGCAAGCAGAATTCCCGGGGTCACCCCCGCAGCCATTACACTCTTGATGGTGACGATCGAGAAATTGAGGAGAGAGCAAAGAAGCTGAGAACGTGAACCCGGAATGGTTTACGAAGAAACTTTTATTATATTGAACAAGGTTATCTTCCTCTGTTTGAGCAGGCAGTTCTCATGCGTGATAATGTATAGCGCCTCTCCTCAATAATAAGAGTGACATCTACTTGGAAAACAAAATTAATGAACTTTTACGTAAGGGTTTCGAGGAAATGCGGCTGCCCCCGTATGACACCTACATGGTTTCTTTTCAGACATACCTCATGGAACTTAAGAAATGGAACAGGGTATATAACCTTACAGGCATAAAGAAGGACGAAGACATCGTAATAAAACATTTTCTCGATTCTTTACTGTATATAAAGGCAATACCTCAGGGTGCTTTAAAGATTGCTGATATAGGAAGTGGTGCAGGATTTCCAGGCATACCGATAAAGATTATCCGTCCGGAATTAGACCTGTATCTTATAGAGTCATCAGCAAAGAAATCCTTGTTCCTCAGGCATATCACAGACCTTCTCAGGATAAAGAATATCGAGGTTATTGAAGAACGGGCTGAAAATATAAAAAGACCGTTATGTGTCGATGTAGCAGTGACAAGGGCTCTTTTCACTATAGAAGAGTTTATCCGGAAGGCATCGCATCTCATTAAAAAGGGCGGTATAATGATTCACAGCAAGGGACCAAAAGTAGAAGAAGAGTTGCAAAAACTCAGAGATATAAACTATACAATTATACCTTGTACCCTTCCATTTACCGACATCCGGAGGTATATCGTAACCGTCAAGATCGAAAATGGGCACTGCATAGGCACAGGATAAAGCCTGCGGCTGGATTTTCGGACACACTGTTTGATGAACAGGGAGTGGCTGCAAATGACTTTTAACCTTTTCTCAATAGCTTTGCCCAGCCTTCTGCTATGACCGTGCTGTCTGTTTTTTTCAGCACGGCAGAGGCCTCAATAATTTTCCTGCTCATTTTTTCAATAAGGGCTTCTACAACTGTTTTTTCCCCCGCAAACAGCATATTCCTGAAACGAACCGTAATCTCTGCACTTATGGTTCGCATGCCCTGCATGAGGGCGGCCTTTACCATCGCCTCATCGAGAATTGTTGTGATAATCCCGCCATGAACTATATCTTTATAACCCTGGTGGACTTTCCTGGGAATAAATTCGGCTGTCGCCTTCCCGTTGCAGAGAGAAAATTTCAGACGCAGGCCGAGAGGATTTTCCTCTCCGCACACGAAGCAGTAATTATCGTCTTGTAAACTATCTTTCATCCCGGGAGATGTAATATAAGGGGAGATTATTTATTCATCATATCAAGGAAGTCTTTATTGGTCTTAGTGCCGGTCAGTTTACCGAGGAGGAATTCCATACTTTCAACTGTACTTAACGGTGTGAGGACTTTCCTGAGGATCCACATCCTGTTAAGGACTTCCTTTTCAACGAGGAGTTCCTCTTTTCTTGTGCCTGAAGCATTGATATCGATAGTCGGGAATATTCTCTTATCAACGAGTTTTCTATCGAGGTGAAGTTCCATATTCCCGGTACCTTTAAATTCCTCGAATATAACGTCGTCCATCCTGCTTCCCGTATCAACGAGTGCGGTTGCAAGTATGGTAAGGCTTCCGCCGTCTTCTATGTTCCTTGCAGTACCAAAAAACCGCTTGGGCTTCTGTAGTGCATTTGAATCGAGACCTCCCGAGAGGACTTTTCCACTGGCTGGAATAACGGCATTGTAAGCCCGTGCAAGACGCGTTATGCTGTCGAGGAGTATTACTACATCCCGTTTGCATTCAACGAGACGCTTGGCCCTTTCGATTACTATCTCTGCAACTTGACAGTGACGCTGGGGGGGTTCGTCGAATGTTGAGCTTATGATCACCGCAGCAGGTACCTGCCGTTTCCAGTCGGTTACTTCTTCGGGCCTTTCATCGATCAGGAGAATCATGAGATGGATGTCCCGATGGTTTTTTTTGATCGCCTTTGCTATGGACTGAAGGAGCATAGTTTTCCCGGTTCTCGGGGCAGCAACAATCATGCCCCTCTGTCCCATGCCTATCGGCGTAATGAGATCCATGACCCTTGTTGAATAATCATTTTGATCGTATTCGAGTTTGATCTTTTCTGTCGGGTAGTAAGGGATGAGATTGTCGAATAATGGTCTGTTTACATTTTCTTCGGGAGCTTCATGATTGATCGCCTCTACTTTAAGAAGTGCGAAATATCGTTCACTTTCTTTTGGCGGTCTTATCTGGCCTGAAACCAGGTCGCCGGTCCTGAGGTTAAATCTCCTGATCTGTGAGGGAGACACGTAGATATCATCGGGTCCCGGCAAATAGCTGTAATCTGACGATCTTAAAAACCCAAACCCGTCAGGAAGGATTTCGAGGACTCCCTCAGAAAATACATATCCTGTTTTTTCGGTTTGAGCATTAAGAATAGCGAATATGAGATCTTGTTTCCTCATTCCCGTTGCGCCTTCTACATTGAGTTCCCGGGCAACTGCCGTAAGTTCATCGATGGTCTTTTCTTTCAATTCTGAAATAGGGAGACCGTCGGTCATAAGACTCTTTTTTTGGTTTTGCATTAGTTTGCTCCTATTCGGTGATCTTAAATGGTGGTCTTTTTCACAATAGCCCGGTAGGACGATGCCTATCCAGGGAGGTTATTTTAAGATTTATACTTGAAGAATACCTTGGTATTATTACCTTACTAAAAGCAAAATGGGTTTGTCAATACCTCCTTTAAAAAGGTAGTGTCAATCATTTTGTGTAAATTTTTTTAAGGGATGCTTCCCCCATTGTTCGTTCAGATGACTCAATACTGCATAGACAATTCTCTCGATGCTCTGATCATGATTGAAACAGCTCATGGGCCTTGTCCTTCGCCTCACCTCCCTGAAGGCCCTCTCGATAACATTAGTAGTCCGCACTTTGACCCATATCGCCTTGGGACAACTATAGAAATTCAACAACTCCTCCAAGTCCTTTTCTACG